>Ga0209098_1001092_pt1 | contig 26879 bp, 27 predicted proteins | sample AD_JPNHW1_MetaG_FD_184429 | JGI IMG/M metagenome (GOLD analysis project Ga0209098, IMG submission 184429) | Active sludge microbial communities of municipal wastewater-treating anaerobic digesters from Japan - AD_JPNHW1_MetaG (SPAdes) (version 2) | ecosystem: Engineered > Bioreactor > Anaerobic...
AATCTACAACAGGCCGGGGTTATAAATCAAATACCATCAGCGATTTTCTAAAGATCCTTAAACAATTTTTCACCTGGATGATAAAAAACAAGCATAGTAAAATCCCGATCGATAAAATTCAGGATCTCCGGGCACCCGGCAGGGACCCGATGACAACCACGGCGGGCGATTTACTCACCCCGGATGAGGTTGAACAGATGATCAATTCCTGTAAACGGGATGTTGATCGGGCTATGCTATGGACCTTGTACGAAGGAGCGTTCCGAATTGGAGAGATCGGAATGATGAAATGGGGGGATCTGAACTTCGATAACCACGGGGTTATCGTGAATGTTTCCTTCAAGACCGATAAACCCCGGTACGTTCGGATCATCATGGCAACAGAGCACATAGCACGATGGCGGGCTAGCTATCCCGGAAAACCTGAAGGGGATGCTCTGGTATTTGTGAATCGAAACGGCGAACCATTCACCCATGCACAAGTGAGGAAACAGATCAGAGTAATAGCGAACCGGGCAGGCATCCAGAAGCGGGTTAATCCGCATGTATTCAGACATTCCCGCATCACTCACCTTATCCGACAGGGAGCGGCGGAAAGTGTGGTAAAGGCTATTTGTTGGGGTTCTCAGGATAGCCGGATGCTCAAAACCTATCTGCATTTAACCGGGTCCGATATCGATAACGAAATGCTGAAATTATACGGCATTGAAACACCACAGAAAAAGACAGAACGGGGACTTAAGCCGGTACAATGCCCGCACTGTAAGATCGTGAATCCACCAAATAACGCTTTTTGCAGCTCTTGTGGACGGTCATTAACTGAAGAGGCGGAACAGGAGACAGATGAGGTTCGCAGGTTCGCAAAGAGCCCGGAGAAGCTGAGGATGCTAGCCGATGAACTTGAACGGGAGCAAACTAAAACCATCTCAAAATAACCTTTTTTGAATATCTAGGGACACCTACCCCGTCTAAATCAATTTGAATTTGTGTAAATAATGCAAAATAAAAATAAATAAATAACGGTATTACTGGTCAGTTTTCAGGATTCGACATTGTAAACCTTAAGGATTCGACAATGTAACCATCCAAAACCAACAATAATATAAACAACGTATCACGATATAGTTAGTGTAGAGGTTTGTAGAAGAAGCAGGGAGTGCTACGAACACTCCCGGAAGGCAAAATACCTCAAACCAATATGTCCTTTTCGGACATAAAAGCCTTCTCTGTTTTTTCTTCCCTCTTTACAGGGTGACTGAATGAAAAAGAACCTCATACTGGAAGATCGGATTAAGGCTTATGTCAATGAACACCCCGGGCTCATGCGCAGGCAGATAGCACGAGGATTACAGAAAGCCGGTATACAGCTCGGACAGCAACACATCAGCAACCGGGCCGGGGAACTTATCGCACTCGGAGAACTCCGGGAGCAGGTGACAGAGGAAGGGCAGCGGTTAGTATACCCTGCGCAGGCCGCTAAGGTGGCGGCATGAAGGAAGAAGGCAATAGGCCGATATTCCATAAGGGAGCGGTCATATCATGGGGCCGGTCTATTGGCGTTCCTGATAACGTTGCTTTATCATTCATCCAAAAGGCCGGGGCACTGGTTATTGAGGACACACAGACCGCGAAGGGATGAGGCATGGCAGAACCTCTCCCTGGTTCAATCACCATCACCCGTACTGAATGGCCGGACAGTATCGAAATTGGCCGGGCATCCAAATCCGGTTTAATAAAAATTTACTTCAACGCTTCTGATCTCACTGAAGCGGAGAAAAGGATAGACAACGCGGTTCAAGCCCGGATGCACCTCCTCCAAAAACTAGGGGGTGCTCTTGATTAGGACTATACCTGAGGATCAGGATCTAAAAGACCGCATCATGCAGGCTCTCCGGGTCAAACCTCATACTTCGGAAGAGCTTGCAGGGCAGTTAGGGACATCAGACCGTACCATCAGGAGACGCATAGAGCACCTGCCTGTAATCGCAAAGATGGACAAGGGCCGGAAACTTTATTCTCCTGAATTTCCTGAAGCACAACTTCCCATTACCGGCACAACGATTGATCCTGCAAAGGACCGATCAGAAGAGCCTCAAAAACCTGTAAATGTGACAGTATGTGACAACAGCGTGACAGGTAAAAAAGATGAAAGTGTGACTGTCACGTTTACCATGTATGTGGATTATTTCCGGGCGAACCCGGAACGCGGGATCACTATACTGGATCTCATCCAACATTTTCATGTAAAACCCGAAGCAGTACGGCAGGGATTATCTAGAGTTGAACGACGTGGACCAGTACGCAGAATTGCCCCGGGTCTTTACCAATATGATTCCACAAAAGAGCAGGGAAATTTACATTCCGTTTTGAGGTCCGGGAACTGGAAATTTGAGAACGTGGTGCTTGTCACAAAGGGGACACGGTATAGTGTACTGTCACGCTCCGAACCATCAACCGAACCCGGAAAAAACCATGAGTGTGACACTGAAAATATGCCGATTCCAACACCCGGCCCGGACTGCATACCTCATCCAGATTGGCCGGGCATGGACCTACCAACCGGGCAGAAGATCCGGCAGTGGTTATATCCGAAAACTGGAACGGAATGGATAACCATTTCAACCAATGGCGCACCGCCGATAGACCCGGGTTATCTCATATTTATCACAGAGAATATTTTGAGAGACCACGGTTTTAACCCGGCCAAATGGGATGTCTCCTGCGTGGAATACCTGATAGACTCTGAAAAGATCCGTTTTGAAGGCACACATACATATCAGGCATTTAAAAATGAAGTGTTCAAGGGATACAATCACGGGTACTATGGACGCTTCGAAAAAGCAGACCGGCATACAATCCCGGCAACTGAATTTATAGAAACCTGCCGGATTCTCGCATCAGGAACGCTTAACACTCAGACTATAAGGGAAGTACGTTCGCTGAAGAATGAAGTAGAAGAGCTTGGAAAGATTGCCCGGACAGCGTATAGCATCGCAGATAAGGAGCGGGATATTCGCATCGAAGCGAAGCGAAGCACAAAGAAGCAGAATCCCCCGGCAACCTTCACCCCGGCATCAGCACTCAGGCAGCATCCCGCCCCGGCTTCGCAGAGAGCAGGACCATGAGCGAAGCAGGACCAGCAAAGCAAAACAAATCTTCCGGGTCCATCACGCCGGACGAACCGGACGATGCCGCTCTATATCGAACCATTACGCGCCATTGCGGTACAGATTCACAGACCAGCACACCCCGGGAGCATCGTACAGATAAGAGCCATCTACGGGAGGAAATGACCGAAGAAGAACCGGCAGATGATGAAACGGAGATAATAGATCCGTTGGATTTTGAAAGAAAAATCTCTGCAATGACCAGCTTAGACCGGGATGCAGCGTTAAGGCTAGCATCGGATCTCGTTATTCGATTACACCGGCGTACATGCTCGGAGAGATTCAGGGAACAGAGCGGGGACCGCACACGGGTAGCCTATGCCCGGGTCCTGGTCTCAGCACTCCAGAGTTATGGGGTGCTCCTGAGAGACGATGAAATTGAGCAACTTAAGCAGAGGATAGAGGCACTGGAACGAATCAAAGGAGAATCGAAACCATGAGCACAACAGTAGGAACGCTTGAAAAGAAAGTAGAAACGGTATTTGAGAACCTTACCCCGGCAGAGCGGGCTAAGTACGTGTATGATGAGACCTGGAGGATCGCAGATGAACATTCAAAAGGCATCGATGAAGAATCACACCAAAAGGAGATTGAACGCTTCTTCCATCGGCATGTAGCCACACTCAGCGCCGGGGGCTATATCGAATTTCTCATTGCGGAGGATAAACTGAATACCGGCAAATGGGCCGGGATGTACTTTACCTCTAAACTTACCGGGTATGATCGGGAGGATTGCCTTCTGCTCCTCCTCATCGATTACATGCACCTTGTAAATGATCTATTCGCGCAGTCCTGCAAGAAAAGGAACAAAGAATATTCCGGTTCTCCTGCCCGGGATGAGGTAATTGCCGATTTCCAAAAAAAGCGGGCTGAAATTGTGAAGGAAGCGGCGATTATCTGGAAAGATGGTCTATGGGAACGATGGAACATCCCCCGCCCGGAACTATCACCGGCATTTCTGGAAGCCATCGAAGCGGATAACGAGCCATCAGAGAAACCAGAGCTGAAAAACTCTTGAATATCCCGGGGCAATGAAGCGCAGGACCCGCCGGGTATCTTGGGAGAGGTTCACCCGGCCAACCCTGCGCAGAGCTCTCAATTATTCCATGCACCCGGGCCGGACCACGACAACCATAAAGGACACCCTCATAGAATCGTTCTGTTGGCGAAAGTCCCTATCTTTGGGTAAATGTATGCAGCGAATGAAAAGAAAGCCTGTTTTGATAGTCTGAAAGGATCAGCCAAAACCGAGAAAATATCCATTAAATGACTGTTATAATATTGTCTTTTGAACCCTAAAATATCCATATCATAGATTAGGCCCCGATTGCCAAAAGAAGCCTATTGCATGTAATTGCGCAGAATAACTGTTCTGCGACATTTACTATCATATGATTACATAAACATTACACCTAATAACATTTATGAGCACTAATTAACAATAATGAATGGGGCTCGGTGCCCCGTGATGAAATATGAAGCAAATCATAGACGGCAAACTCTACAACACAGAGACGGCGGATGTTATCGCCTCTGATAATTACTGGGATGGGAGCAACCGGGATCGGCACGGTAGGAATACATTCCTTTACAAAACAAAGAAGGGTGCCTTCTTCCTTCATCATACAACCCGGTGGCAGGGTGAGCGGGATTCTATCGAAGCCATATCAGATGATGAGGCAAAAGCACAATACGAGCGCCTGCCGGAACATGAGACCGATTACAAAGAGGCATTCGGTGAGGATCCGGACGAGGCATGAAACCCGAAGAGATAATAACGAACGATGTTCAATCTTTCAACGTGGTTGACACCATTTACACCATCGAAGAGGCAGCGGAGATCCTGAAGATCAAACCCCGGACTATCCGGGCATGGATAGATCAGGGCAAACTAAAATCCTTCAAACTTGGGGATCTCGTACGGATCCATGAAGATGATCTTCAGGCTCTCATCGATCAGGCCCGGGAAAGCAGCAAATAATCTCTATTTTTTGTCATCCGTTCACGTTACATGGAATCTCACTTCATCATCCGGGTATGTTACATACCCCGGCTTGAGCCCTCTAATCACCCCTCATATGGTGCCCTGTTTGCTCCTTCCATTTTAACGGTAAGGGCCATACTAAAAAAAGGCGGGTTATGGATGCGCGGGGAATTAGGAATCTGTAAGCGCACATAACCATAAGTAGGGAATCCCGGTCGGCGCACTTGTTTTGTGAGTTTTTGACGGGAAGAGCGAAGGCGGTTTTCTAAAGTTTAATTCTCATTAGCAGCACTCGAATAATGATGGAATAATGCTCTATTCTAAAAACTATTTACTACAAACTTATGAAGTCAATAAACGAATTACCCAAATTTGAAGTGCGTTGAACCAAAAAATCACTCACTCCAATTCCAAACGAATCCGTCACTATTAAACCACGATTATAAAGATCTCTACAAATTTGATTCAAGAAATCATCGTGATTCTTTAATTCAGGATATGCATATTGGATTAATCGCAGTACACTTCCAGACATCCAAGAGGGTTGTGCTAGATCTCGCTCTATCAATACACCTGTTGGATTATGAAGGAGTTTTAAGATTTTTATATGCCACGGTGTTAAAGAATCAACAAAATTTATGAACATAAGACGGATATCTTCGTCAGGGGAGGGTGTAAGTGCAGTATTAATGACTGCATTTTTTAGTGCAAGCAGCTTTTCTTCTTCGTGATTCCTAATTGCTACATATGTTGCATGAGATACGACAGTAAGAAACATTTGGTTTTCAGATAGACTTGCAACAGAAAACCCTGTTACTTTATGCTCTAATTCATTTAACCCGTTGGCCACAGATTCCATCCATTCCTCTCTTCTTTTGTTCAATGGGGGAATAATTATTAAATTGAATAATTCAGTAGCGGGTGATCCAACAATGGGCAATGTGGATATTCCAGCACGAGTAAGGGTATGGACTGTATCTCTCATTGTTGATTTAGGAACGATATACTTCGATTTTTTATCATCCGCATCATGCATAACATTAGAAAAAAAATAATGGATAATATTTCTTTCGATATCTATCCCGGATATCATTTATGAAAACGTTGATACCTAATAGTCCACAGTTGTTTTGTCACATTGCCTTCTGTACAAAGATCATCCGGGTCAAGATCATCATTGAGATTTGGGAATGGCCTTCTATCATCACGAGACCATATGATATCAGACCAGATCAAGGTAAATGCGTAGCGCAAAACCCGATGAGGCGGTTTGTGCGTAGGGCATCGCACCTTTGGTTGAATTAACCACCCACTCAATCGGAAAACTCCAAGTAAAAAAATGGAAGGGGGGGGGGTCAACCACCGACCCCCCACCCCCCATCCGCTTCGCAAATATCACACGTATACCCGAACGCTCCCCTGTGAACAACTCCCGCAAACCGGATCAGGAGGGGGGTCGACCCGGCCAAAAACGCAAAAGGGGTGGGGGGTCAGCACGATTTGAAAGCCAACTTGTGGGGGGGGTCGACTGCTGACCCCCCCATCAAAAATGGGATTTGTGCACTATTGCACGCGTTATTTATCACGATCTTTACGGGCCTTTCAGATGAGACGCCCCGCCCGGCAACCTACCCAGATCTGGTAAGGGGGGGGTTGATTTGAGCCAGAGGGGGGGAGGGGTCGACCGCTGACCACCCTCCCATGCGGGTGGGGGGGTCGGTGCGGTTTTAAAAAATAGTGGAGGGGGGGTTGGTTGTCGACCCCCCCTGGACCCGATATGAGGAAAACAGGTTCCGTACTAAAATTGCATGCCGAAAAAATGGTTTTAGATCAGGTTGAGGTTGTTACACTCGCGTTCGTGGTTGCATTCACGGTCGAATTCGCGATCGCAGTAGTCTTCACCGGGATCGGAACCTTTGTTGGCGTGGGTGTCGGAGTGGGAGTTGCTGCGGGCTTGAGATTCACGAGCAGATCCACAACACCCTTGGGAACGCTCGTGGACTTCTCAGCGACCTTGGTGCCATCCTTGTACACTTCAACGAGCAGTTTATCTCCGGTCCCGTCCATCTTCTGGAGGTTCACTGCGACAACGCCCTCGCTGGTCGGGATCTGGTACAACTTCTCGCCCGTATCGGCAACCGCCATCTGGTCGCCCGCGGTCCCCACGGTTCCCTTGAACAGGTCCGTATACACGACCCGCACCCAGACGCCCGATGCCGGTACGATACTCGAGACGGATGATGTTGTTGTTACGGTAACGGGGGTTTCCCCGGAGGTTTCAGTCGTGGCTGCCGTTGTTACGGGCATTATGGTTTTGGCTGGGGTGACATGGGTTGTTGGCGGGACCGTTGTTGATGGGGTAATAACCTCTACCGGTGTCTGGGGGGTGGTCCCTCCCCCGGTTAACATGGGCAGGATGAACACCGCACCGATCACAATCAGGACAACCAGAACCAGGGCGCCGATTATGATCGGCTTCTTGCTCCGGGCCGGGGCTGATGGAATTGCAGGCGGGAGTGCTGGTGCCGGCGGCATCGGGGGTTCACTTGAAGGTGATGCCTCCGTTGCAGGAGCAGGCTCCGTGCTGGACCCGATGACCGGCCACGATACTCCCGTTGTGGCCGGCGTTTCAGGAGCGGGCGCGTCATCTGCCGGATCCGCGACCGGGGTCTGCAGGGTTTCGTGGGTATGGGACGCATACGGGCTCGGTATGACCGGTGCCACGGTCGTCCGGGGGACCGAGTCCTCGATCAGCGGCTCGATCGAATGGATGACCTCTTCAATGGGCCGTTCCTTGTTGTAGGTGCCATATGCCGGGGGTGTGTGGACCTGGACCTGGGGGACCTGCGGGGCCGCGGGTTCGTTTGCTGTTGCCAGGTGAGCTTCGATCTCCGAATCGGTCACTACCGGCGTCCCGCACTTGTTGCAGAACGCAGATTCCGGGGGAACGCGGGAGCCGCAACGGTTGCAGAATGATCCGGTGGGCATGGTCGAGGTTTCGACCGGCACAGGCATTTGCGGCGTGGTATCTACGATCTTCTTTATGGGACCCGGTCGTGCAACTTCGATCTTCCTCTTCTGGGTGGGCATTGGTGGCACATTTACGGCTTCCACGTGGACTGAAGAGGGATACATATCCGCAGCATCCTGGTAGGACTCAGGAGGATACTGGGGATCCGGCATAATGGGATGACGTACACCCGATGCAATCATCTGCTTGAGGGCCTTGACCCATTCATCACTCTCACGTTTCCGTTCTCCTCCGCTCACCTTGGAGAAGGTGAGGATCATCTGCCGCGTGGCGCCCGTCGGGGTGATGATGGAGAGGGTGATCGTGGAGTCGCGGATAGCATTCTCACCGGGCTCGATATCCCGAACGGTAGCAAGCAGGATCTCCTGGGGGGCGATCAGATGTTTTTTACTATCGACAAGGATAAGGCGGCGGGTCGTGAGAACCGCTTCGAATGAGACGGACTTGACCTTGATGTTTTGTGCTTTAAGGACAATCGACTCGTCACTGTATAAATCCGGATATGCCATGCAACCACGCTCTGTATCTGTTATATCTGCGTTGCCTGAATAAAAAAAGCATCTGTGAACCGGAGTCCGGTTCAGAGATATTCCTGATCATTGAGGTAGGGGCGGATCACCGTCGGCACCAGCACCGAGCCGTCCTCCTGCTGGTTGTTCTCCAGTATAGCCCGCAGGACACGGGACGTGGCAATGGCCGTGGAATTGAGGGTGTGGATATGTTGTTTTGATTCGAAATCGTTCTTGTCCCGAACCTTGATGTTGAGGCGCACGGCCTGGTACGAGGTGCAGTTCGAGCAGGACACTACCTCTTTATAGGCGTTCTCCCGCGGCATCCAGACCTCAATATCGTATTTTTTCGCTGCCACCGTGCCGATATCACCCGTACAGATGTTCACGACATGGTAGGGAAGATCCAGACTACGGAACACGTCCTCAGCATTCTGCAGGAGTTCCTCGTGGATCTGCCACGAGTCTTCCGGTTTGCAGAAGACGAACTGTTCAACCTTGGTAAACTGGTGGACGCGGAAGAGTCCTTTGGTGTCGAGGCCATGTGCCCCGATCTCGCGGCGGAAGCAGGGCGAGATCCCGGCAAGACGGAGCGGAAGATCCTTCTCTTCAAAGATCTCGTCCTGGTACATGGCGCCGATCGGGTGCTCGCTCGTGGCGATCAGGTACGCATCGTCGCCATCGATCTTGTACATCACCTTCTCGAAATCCCCGAGATCGGTGACGCCCTCGTAGGATGAGCGGTTGATCATATACGGGGGAATGACCGGGGTGAATCCTTTCTTTGCCAGGAGGTCAATCGCAAAGCGCTGGAGCGCCATGTCGAGAAGTGCAAGATTGCCTTTGAGGAAGTAGAACCCCGCGCCCGAGGTCTTTGCCGCCCGTTCAAAGTCCGCCCAGCCGTGCTCAACGGCCAGCTGCCCGTGGTTCTTGATCTCAAACAAGGGGGTCCGTGGCGTACCAACCTTTTTGATCTCAACATTCTCCGTATCGTCCTTTCCTGCCGGCACGCTCTCGTGAAGAATGTTGGGAAGGCGCATTAAGATCGCATGGATGGCGTCCCTGATCGCTTCCTGTTCGGCATCGCAGGCCTTGATCCGCTGCGGGAGGGCTGCCGCTTCAGCCATAAGGGGACCGGCATCCTGCCCGGCTTTCCGGGCGGCATTAATGTCGCGGGCGATCGTGTTGCGGCGCTGGCGGATCTGGTCGGTCTCCACCTTCAGTTCGCGGGAGCGGGCATCTTTGATGAGAACTTCATCGACCCATGCGATCTTCTCAGTATCGTTGCGCTTTTTGAGATCCGCCTTCACAATCTCCGGGCTGGCCCGTACGAACCTGATATCAAGCATCCGATAATCGCCTCTCCGCTATGGTACTGATATATTATTGAATTCATTATCATTTATCGCCTTCCTTTTTGTGGATCCGGGGGGATTACCCCGTCCGACCAGCGGGCATTTGTAGTGGTACTTCATATCTCTGATCAGGATACCGCATGGCAGCCATTGCCTTTTCATCAACGGACATACGGGACATTGAGATCATCCGACCGCTCTGGGAGCAACTCAACGAGCATCACCATGAACAGTCACGGTACTTCCGGTCATTCTACGAAACTTTGACCTTTGACGACCGTAAGACGTACTTTGAGTGCGCATCTTCCAGGGGGGCACTCCGGATCGAGCTGGCTGAAGATACATCAGCCGCTCATGTTGTCGGGTACTGCGTGGGATCCCTCTCCCCGGAACGGTACGGGGAGATCGAGTCGATCTTTGTGGAAGCACCGTACCGAAGGTCAGGAACAGGCTCGGAACTGATGCAACGCATGCTTGCATGGCTGGATGCCTGCGGGGCGGTACGGAAACGCGTTTCAGTTGGCAATGGAAACGAGGTTGCAGGGGAGTTCTACCAGAGATTCGGTTTTTATCCGCGGCTCACGGTGCTTGAGCAGAAGACGGAGTGATGCCCGTACGAGCACCGGGGGAGTGACCATGAGCCCTCATTTTATCATCTCCTGTTGGCAAAGGAAGATAGGAATACACATGGCTGATTTTTCCTATATCTGCAAGAACCTCGGTGGTTCGGCTCCTACAAAAGGTAACGAGTCTGGTACCGCCACCTGCACACGCCACCTGGAGACCGGAACCTTCTGTAATGCAGATAGTACGGAGGGAGCCGCTGCTGGCAAAGAACTGTGCCCATCCGCAGATTACCTGAAGATTCTTACCCTCAAGAAAAAAAAGTGGTGACGTTTAATCCTCAGGTCCGGATTTTATACTCAAATACCTGATCGATCACCTTGTATTCGGCTCCGGTATGGTATCGGACGATCACTTCCACGCGATCCGTCTTCTGGGTTCCCTGCAGGTCAACATGACTTCCGATCTGTACCGGCCTGAATGTCTCGGTTATGACCGTTCCATCCGAGCGCGTGAGCCGTACGAGAATATCGCGCACCCCATACTGACCTTTTCCCCCCATGTACATCACCGAGACAAGGAAGGAGCGCGGGTCACGCTCGGTCTGGAGGGTGATCCGCAGGTTCTCAGGGGGCTGCTCAACGGGTCCGGGAACAAACGAGATATTCTCCACCACCTCCACCGGGCTTGCCGTTGCGGTCACGGCGGGAGACGGTGCGACCGGCTCCATTGTCGCAGAAGGGGTGATTATCGGGAGCACCGTACCGGATGAGTCATCATGACCTAAGAGACCGGCACTGAGGAGTGTCGAAATGCCGGCAAGAATCAGGATGAGGGCAAGGATGATCAGGAGCATTCCGCCATAGTGTACCCAGATCTCTTTTGGGTGGAGGCGGGATCGGCTGCCGGCAGGAATCGTGATCGATGCACGTTTCGGTTTTTTCAGGAATTTCATCACAGGTGCAGGAGGTTCTGACCCTGCGGTCTCTTCCTTTAAACCGGGCGTCTCCGCCCCGGGAAGCATCATCTGCGGATCGGGCAGCATGTCAGGGTTGTTCAGCGAGGGTTCCGGAGGCTGACCGGATTCGCCATCGTTATCCCCTTGTTGATCCGGCGATGCACCTATCATCGTCCCGCAGGAGGGACAGAACCGTGAGTTGGGCTCGAGCATGGTGCCACAGAGCGTACAGGCCGGTGGAGACGTAACGCGTGCCCCGCAGTGATCGCAGAACTGCGTATTCGGGCGCACCGGCGTCCCGCACCGGGGGCATACCACGGTGGAATTCATTGATGCTGGGTCTTCCATGAGATCTCCTGTACGAGCCGAACACCAGATCCGGTGTACTACGGTTTTTCGCCGGAATAATTAAATACCCTCTATTGGTGCCAGGTGCTTCCCCCCATTCCCCATAACCTTCTATTGCTGCAATACCTGAGTTATAATGGGAGTGTATCGGATGGAGACTGGAGACTATGGGGATTTCTGGGACGCAGATTATCGTACCAAAGGAGATCTCTACGGCGGTGCGCCCCGAGCCATTCCGGAATTCCCTCACGGGGCCACGGTACTCGAGCTCGGGTGCGGGAATGGAAAAACATTGTCTGGCCTCTGCCGGCAGCACCAGTCAATCGTGGCAATCGATTATTCTTCCCATGCTGCACACCTCGCGCGGATGAGGGCATACCCGGAACCCGGGCCGGAGATAGTGGTGGCCAATGCCCTGAATACGCCATTTTGCGATCATACCTTTGATGCCATAACGGCCTGCCATATGCTCGGCCACTGCACGGCTGATTCGAGAATCGCCATTATCAACGAACTCATGCGCCTGCTCCGGCCCGGCGGCCGGATCTGGTTCTGTGATTTCTCGAACCGGGATTTCCGGTTCGGTAGCGGTCGACAGGCCGAACCCGGGACGTTTGTGCGGGGTAACGGGATCGCAACGCATTATTTTTCAGAGGATGAAGTGCGAAATCTCTTCTCCGGCTTTGAGACTGCGTTCCTCCGCTTTGATGAATGGAACCTGCGGGTTAAGGGGATAGACCATCTCCGTTCCGAGATCTCTGCATTGTTCCAAAAACCCCCGGTTGACCCATAGCCTTTTAGAAATCTTTTATTGCCACCGCACCCACCTTCCCTCATATGAATACCATTTCAAAAAAAGCCATCCTTACAGCCAGCCTCGTCTTCTGTTTCCTGCTGGCCGGCATTCCTTGTGCCGCGGCTCTCGGGGGAGGAGAAGGCTGGGTCCGTGTTGTCTGCAATGTTGACGGGGCATCCGTCTATTTTGACGGGCAGTACAAAGGAGTGACCGCGGGGGGTTCCCTCTCGGTCCCGGTCTATACGACCGGAACACCGTACGAGACTGCAACCGTGGAGAGGGCCGGGTATACCCCGTATTCGTCTGTGATCACCATGCCTTCAGAAGGCCAGACCACCACCATCTATGCCACGCTGAACCCGTTTCCCACGCCCACTCCCGAAACATATGGATCGATCTCGGTAAGCTCGCAACCCTCCGGTGCATCCATTTACTTCAATGATAATTACCGGGGCACGGCCCCGCTCCTCATATCGGATGTCTACCCGGGCAGTTACACCATACGGGCAGAGAAGGCCGGGTATGCAGCCTACACGACCACAGCCCGGGTCTCTTCCGGCAGCCGCACCAGCGTATACTGCCCGATGTCGGCACTCGACACATCCGGGGCATTGTACGTGATCTCCACTCCAACGGGTGCAAATGTCTACCTCGATGCTGCCTATAAGGGAATCACGCCCATCACGCTCACTCACGTCGCGACCGGCACCCATATCCTGCAGATCGATCATCCCGGTTATTATGACTGGAAATCTTCGGTCAGCGTACCGGCCGGCGGCACAAGAACCATCGATGCCACGTTGAATCCAATGTCAACAAGTACCAACGGGTGGCTGTACGTCTCCTCAAGCCCCGGAGGGGCTGAAGTGACCCTGGATGGAAGTGCGATGGGCCAGACCCCATCTTCAGGATCCTTAAAACTCAACAACATCGCCACCGGGTCCCATACGGTTGTACTCACCAGACCCGGGTACCAGCAGTATTCCACAACCACGGTTGTCTCTTCAAACACGGTAACGGAGGTCAGCGCAATCCTGACAGCATCGGGCACGCCGTCCGGTACGGGCGGTCTCTCAGTCTCCTCCATCCCTGCGGGAACCAATGTTTTCCTCGACAATGCCTTTATCGGCATCTCCCCGCTGACGCTGACATCGGTTGCAGCCGGCAGCCATGTCGTCTCGATGAAACTCGAGGGTTACCAGGAATATTCTGTCACGACACCGGTCAATACCGGTGCGGTGAGCACCGTTTCAGCGGCGCTGGTTTCTGCGACACCCCCCGTGACAACAAAAAAATCACCGGTCTCTCCGGTTGCAGCACTCCTCTCCCTCTGCTGTGCCGCAGGTTTCCTGCTCTGGAAACGATCCTGATCCCATCTCAATCATTTTTTCTCGTTGAGGTCAACAATCCGGGATTGATACCGGTATTTTTTTTTAAAGAGAATTTCCTGACCTGATCCTGACATTGTGGATCTGATCATTGCATTGCGGCGTGGAATCCGAAGGAGGCGTGAAGAACACGATCCGTCGTATATATGGCACGGTGTAAAAGGAAATAAAAAAAGGGTGTCGATGATTATTGCTGGCCTTTCCTGCGGTTGACATACAGCAGGACAGTACCCGCCGCAAGGGCGATACCGGCTGCCATGCCTCCGAAGCCGGGCGATACGGGGGTCTCCTGAACTGAGGTGGCTTCAATGGCAAGGACGACTGATACGTTCAGGGTTTTGCCACCGGTCACATTCACGGATTTTGTGATGGATGAGTACCCGCTCTTTTTGAACTCAAGCGCATGGGCTCCCGGTGCGAGATCCGAGAATGCCTGAGGTGCATTCCCCTGATAGACTCCATCAATCCAGACCTCTGCACCCGCAGGAGACGCCGTGACCTGAATTACCCCGGTGCTTGCAACCTTTGCCGCTGCGAAAGCCTTTGCTGCATCAACAACCGTGTGGGTGAGTGCCGGAAGTGCATCCACATCGCTGAATGTCCGGGCATACTTGTCAGGGAATGTCACGGTGATGCGGGAGGGTGAGAAATCCGCGGTGATGACACTGCTGACCGCAGAATTTTTCAGGGCAACATCCGCCTTCTTGAAGTCCATTGAACCGGTCTGGTACTCTGTTCCCGTCTCGACATCCTGTACACCGGCAAAGTTCTTCATGAGGAGCGTTGCGCTTGAACGGTCCATCGAGATCAGGGTGGGTGGTTCGGTACTGCTGGAGAGACCATTTACCAGCTGCTCTTCAAGCAGGGACTGGGGTATTGCATTCTCGATCACGCCATCCAGGGTAAACGTGAAGACTGCCGTTGCATCGCCGCCTTTGTCAACAGTGATATCCAGTGAATTTGCCGTGAATGCGCTGACCGGGCTGAACAGGAGCAGGACCGTGCAGAGAGCAACCAGAGTCCACCGTTTGAGATGAGGGTATTGATCTGCCATGATATGTTCATTCCAAATTGGGGGATGTTGATTCCCCACATTTTTTTGCAGGACAATCCTGAGTAATTCCGGCTATATTGTTCCGGTATAGTATTTCCTGCGAGAGCCCGTTAAGCGTTTCTGCGTTTGGTCGCAGGTTTTGCTAAAAGAGCGTTGCACCTTAATATAGCCCTGCGGCACATATTTCCAGAACTATGCTTGAGTCGGTTGTCACCCTGTTTCTCAACCTCGACCAGAACCTCCCTTTGGTGGTCAATGAGTACGGGATCTGGACGTATGTCATTCTCTTTGCCATCATCTTTCTCGAGACCGGCCTTATCATCACACCGTTCCTGCCGGGCGACAGCCTGCTCTTTGTCGGGGGTGCAGCAGCAGCAAGCGGCATCCTTGATCTTCAGCTTTTAATTGTCACGATCATTGTTGGGGCCGTGCTTGGCGATACGCTCAACTACTGGATCGGCAACCGCCTTGGCCTCCATCTCTTCTGCGAACGGTTCCCGAACCTCATCAAGAAAGAGTATATCGACCGCACCTACGGGTTCTATGAGAAATATGGGGGTGCCACGATCTTTGTTGCCCGATTCGTGCCGATGGTGCGAACCTTTGCACCCTGCCTTGCCGGTATCGGGACCATGCAGTACCATCGTTTCCTCTTTTATAATGTGCTTGGCGCCGTTGTGTGGACACTCAGCATTGTGCTTGGGGGATACTATCTCGGCACATTTACCCTAGTAAAAGAGAACATGAGCCTTTTGATGATGGGTGTGATCACCCTGTCCGTCATCACGATCCTCTTTATCATCGCGAGTGTTGTCTCGGCTTACTTAAAAAAACCTGAGAACAGGTGCGGGGAATAATTTTCCCGCATGGATCCAGTCAAGTGGACCGGCTGATGATCATTCCCGTGTTGTCGGCTTTTGTGGCGATGGCAATCGTAAGGCCGAGAGGTTTAACGAGTTCCTCCATTGCAGCCCGGTCGAGCGCGGTGACCACGGCAATCGAGGGGCCGACTGAACTCATACCCACGAACTCCAGGTTCTTCTCCCGCAACAGGTTCATGTAATGGTAGATACCGTAACTGTGGTGCTCCACCTCTGCCCGTTTGGATCCCCGGAACTCGATCTCCCAGATGACCTCGCCAACCTTCTTGAGATCATTGCGTTCAAGGGCGGGGACGAGATCCATGAGGAAGAAGTACGCCTTGAGCTCGCGGTCCCGGTAATCGAGTGTCCGGGCCTTGTTCATCAGGAGGTCGAACTCCTGTGTGCCGGCCGAGGAGATGCTGGTCGGCGGGATGATGATATAGACATTCCTTCCTTCCGCAAACGGGTGATGGTACACGAGCGCCAGCTCGTCACCCATCAGCGCCATCCCCCCGTAGATGGTTGCTGCAGGGCCGACACCGGTCTCGAAGCCGAATGCGATACTCCCGTCAGCGGTCTCTTCCACATAGTTGTGTCCGATGATATGGCGGAGCTGGGTTGTCGTGAGAGGAGAGCCGAGCGCTTCGTTGATAGCAGTCGCAACAGCAATCATGATGGTGCTCGTCGAGCCAAGCCCGACATGCTTGTGTTCGTGATCGGTGACCCTGATCGCAAAACCGCCCCGGTATCCCGTAGCTTTTCGCAAAACTTCAACAAGGTGGTGGACGATGGGGGCCCGGGTATACTCGATCGTGATCTCCCGCTCGGTGCACCGGACATCAGCTGTACAGAAACACTGGATTGCAAACCCGATGCCACCGCCGCCCGGGTGATCCGGTGCGAACCGGTTCATATCGAGTACGGTCAGATGGATGCGGGCCGGTGCCCGGACATGCACGGTGCCGGAGATTGGCTTTAACGCAAACGTCTTCTGTTCAAGGCCCAGGGTCTTGAGGTTCTCGCCCGGGGAGAACGTGCCGAAATCGTATTCAACGAGATCCAGATCGCCACCCCGAATCTTCATGATTGCCATAGGTAACAATTCCTGTTGGGAGCAGGGGAGAATAAGGTTTCGGATATTCTCTTCCCTATTAGAAGCAGAGAGAAGCGATGTAAGGCCTGTGTGCTCTGGATGGGGAAGAACGAAGCCGGATGCCTGTCCGGCCCGGATCCCGGAGAGGTATGCCGATGCTGCCGGGAAACTCGAACAGGCCGACCGTCTTGCCGCGGAACGCGGGTTAAGACCCGAGCAGGCCCTGATTAAGCATATCCGGTGCCACGCAGACCCGGCAGTTGAACTGAATCCACACTGGTTCCTTTACACTCACCGCGAGGAGGGCCGGTCAAAGAAGATATTCTTCCCGGTTCCCGCGAGCGGGATTGCATAGGCAACGGTGCATTCACCTGGGAGGAGGCCCATATCGAGTGCCGCCACTCCGCCGGAGTACATGATCCGGTTGTCTGCGTTGTGTATCTGTGCGGTCTTTACCGCAGAACCGACCGCAATTCCAAGGTCCGTCACCCGGATCACGCAGTTCGGCCCGGAATACGGGGTTGCAGATTTTTTTCTGCGAACGGCCTTCTCAAAGTCTGCACAGGTAGGATAGCCGCACGCGCCGCAGTTGATACCTGCGATCATGCCGACCCGGGACCCGATGAGGACACAGGCTTCTGCATCCGCAATATTCCGGGCATCCCTGATGAAGAACCCGATCCCGCGCTCGTTTCCCATGGCCTCAAGATGTTTTGAGAGTTTTTTGCATCCGTTCTTGGCGAGCACGCGGATCTCCAGCGTATCAGTTCCTTTTCCTTTGGGGCTGGTCCGGGCGGCAAGCGCCATCAGGTCAGCAACCGCCAACACGGCATTCTGCTCGGGCGTCATACGGGAAGGTAGGGAACCGGTCAATAAAAAAGAGCTGATGGACGGGATCATTCATCCACACCGTCATCAGTCAGGAGCGGCGGGTTTGTTGGGGGCGTTGTCATAATCTTTCTGTCGAATAAGGCGATACCACTGATGAGGAAGACTGCCATGATGAGTGCGTTTACCCCATTCCCGGAAATGGGCGGGTTCACTATGACGGCCATGTGAATTGGGTTGTTGATGACCCCAACTGCCATCGCGCCTTCGAGAGCCTTGATGACCTCCAGGATCCCCCCCAAGGACGGCGGCTGGGATCGGGTGGGCCCGGCGGGTATGCTGATGTGCTGCTTCCACGAGATGAAGGAGAGCCTGAAGCGAAAAAAATACCGGTCCGAGTACGGGGACTTATGACCGGAGCGCAAACGCGACCCCGTCAAACGTGGCAATCACGCGTTCTCCTGCGTACACCACCACCTGGTAGCTGGCATACCTGCCCGTATCTGCTATCTGACGGGCTTCGGCGACAAGCATCCCCGTTGCCGGCACCAGGTACTGTATGCTCACCGAGACCGCGACCCGGTGCGTGCTGCCGCAGTTCGAGGCAATGCCAAACGCGTGGTCGGCAAGCGCGAAGATGGCCCCCCCGTGAGCCACACCCGACGGGTTCATCTTGCCAATGCAATCCATGGTGACGCGGGCATACCCGTCATGCGCATCGGTGATGGTCATACCGAGCAGCCGGGCAAACTCGCTTTCGTTGAACTCCGCGATGATCTCCGTCAGGGTCTTACCCATCGCGGGGGTGCTGATACCGGGGGCGTGAGTCATAAAAAATGTGATCTCTGTAACAAGGGGTCGCTCGCTCACTTGTAGTTCTTCTGGGAATAGGAATATTTTCCGCTCTCGCCGCCATTTGCTACAATATAGACCCACTCGTAGATGGACTGGATGGCACCGAACTTCTGGTAGCGTCGCATCGAGAACCCCACCTTCAGCTTCCCATCAAACCTGATCTTCCCAAGTTCGACCATCCGCATGGCAATTTCAAGGTCATCGCCCGCATCGATACAGCGGTACATGCCGGCTTTCACAAAAGCCTCCTTCCGAAACGCGGTGTTACATCCGAGCGTGTAATAAAATGTCCGGCTGTAATACCCGAGCCGGGAGAAGGTGTTTGCCAGCAACAGCGAGAATTTGTTGTTCCAGCCTTCCTCGATGGGATAGACCGGGCCATAGATCTGGACTACGCGGGGATCTGAAAAATTCTCCCCGACTCGTTTGATCCAGTCGGGCGGGAGAATGCAGTCGGCATCGGTTGTGGCAAGAATATCCCCTTTTGCCGCATCGGCGCCATCATTCCGTGCCCCGCCAACCTTCTTGTGGGCCTGGATGAAGACCTTGTCGGCATATTTCTCTGCGATCTCGCGGGTGGCATCCTTGGATCCTCCATCCACGACAATGATCTCGTATTCACTGCGCGGTACGGTCTGGTGGCAGAGCGAGACCAGACACTGCGCAATATTCTCTTCCTCATTGAAGGTCGGAATGACCACTGATATCATCCGGATATTCGACTCCTTCCACATCGTTTGGTGTTACGGATAATAAGAGTGATGTACGGGGATTCAGGTTACATGATCGCGTGCAACAAAATCAAAGACAGACCGGATGACCCCGTCCATATTCAGGTACTCAAACTGCGCAAACCGGCCGACGAGCGGGATGCCCGCTTGTGTGCAGAAGTCCCTGATGATAGCGATATTCTGCTGGTACGCGAGATCGTACACCACATAGGCAAACGGCTGGCGCACGACCGAAGTATGGACGATCTGGTCGGGCGTGCAGATATCCATTGCACCGAACATGTCCGTCACTTCCCGGATCAGCTCGTCATCACCCATCTGCGCGATCTCGTCGCCCGGCTGGTGCGTGATCTCGGCAAGGACTGAGCTGCACCCGGCGGGGGCTGCATGGGCACTGAAGTTTGACGGGAACGAGAGCCGGTTGGTCTTCCCGAGTTTTTTGTCGGGCAGATACATCCACGAGATGGGCTGAACCTCCCCCCGGATGCCGATGTTGACGCAGACGAGCGAATTGTATACCAGTGCCCTGCATGCGGCTGCAACCTCGGCCGGGACATTCTCCAGGCAGGGCAGAAGGTGCTGGATGGGGATCGTGCTGATTACTCGGTCAACTTCAATGGTATCGGCCCCGTTGCTGACCAGCCACCGGTTCCCGGCTTTTTTTACGGATGTTACAGAAAAACCGGTGCGAATCTTCGATTTTATTGGCCGGGCAATGCCCCTGACCAGCGCTTCGATCCCACCATCCAGCGGGTACGAGAAGACCGCCTGGTGCGTGTAGCCCTCTGTCTCGATCCCGATAGCGGAGCGGATGATGTCGTCAACGGGCGGCCGGGGGATCCGTCCGTCCACCCAGTGAAGTGACATCTGTTCTGTCGGGTACTTCCAGATCTTCTCGTTATACGGCACCATGTAACATTCGGCAATGCCTTTGCCGAACGTGTGGTAGATCCAGTCCTTAAAATTTTTCGGTGCTGAGAGTTCGCCTTTCTCAAGAGCGATCAGCGTTTTGATGAACTCGCTGATGCAGAAGAACCGGTCATCGGCCGGAAGATCCGAGAGTCCGTTCTCGAACGGGTACTTCACATACCGGCCCTGGTAGAAAATTTTTGTATTGCGGTTGTTGGTCTGCTCGTTTCCGTCAATCATCCGGCGCATGAACGCGAGGACTTCGTCATCCCGTGAAAAAATAATATGCGAGCCGCCGATATCGAACGTGAACCCGTCTTTTTGCGTTGAGCGGCAGAGCCCGCCATACGCCTGCCCGGCCTCGAGTACGATAACATCCTCTCCCCGCTCATGCAGGAGCCGGGCCAGTGTCAGGCCGGTGAGACCCCCGCCAAGAACCGCAGTCTTCACGTCCAGTACGTTGGCGTTCAGAATTTAAATGTCCAATGTGGTCATCAGGACCGGGTGGTGAGAAAAAAGATTATTGTTTTGAGATGTACCAGCCGGTTTGCGTCTCGTCCAGCACCTTGTCGGGGGTCTTCCTGGTCAGCAGGCTGACGATGATCATGGCAAGGAGCGAGATCACGAATGCATAGGCCGAGAAGTGGAGCGGGATTGCAGCAAAGTCCATGCCAAGTGCCTTGACCTTGAAGTAGTTGAGGAACCCGAAGAGGAGGGCAGCAATGAGACCGAGCGTCATGCTGGCAAGGGCACCCTGACGGGTTGCACCGCGCCAGTACAGGCCGGCAAGGAGCGGGACCGAGAAGGTCGCAAGCATCGTGCCGATGCCCATCCAGATCAGGATAGCGAGCATCTCCGGGGGATTGATTGCGATGACCATAGTGCCCAGCGCCGATATGACGACCACAATCTTGGAGAGGAGGAGCACACTCTTGTCATCCGCATCCGGTTTCAGGACTTTCTTGTAGATATCCCACGAGAACATAGCGCCGATGGTGAGCATGAGCCGGTCGGTCGTCGACATGACCGCTGCGAGCACGATGACCGCGAAGATTGCCCAGATTGCCAAGATCGGCATGGCGTACTGGATGCCATAGAGGATCACGAAGTCCTGCGCATTCGAGACTGCGGGCAGTGTGAAGACGCCCTCCTTGACCATCACGAGGCCGGCAAACCCGGCAAATTTCAGGAGGAAGATGACCACACCGTAAATGAGGAATGCAATCAGAGGCGACCACTTGAAATATTTCACATCTTTTACCGCAAGGACGTTGTTGATCACATGCGGGGCACAGGCAAGGCCGAGACCGAGGAGGAGCGCAAACGAGACCACGTACGGCGGTGCGAATGCACCCACCGGGTTCCACGGCATCACAAGGTTCGGGTTGATGGTAGCGATGAACTCGTTGACATGCGTGAAACCCCCGGCATACCAGATGATAATGGGTGCCATCACGAGCACGCCGATGATGAGCGTGACTGACTGGACGAGCGAGGCCCAGGCGACGGCATACAGGCCGCCAATTGCCGTATAGGCCATGGTGACGAGCGTTGCAATCACCAGAGCCAGCCAGAGCGGGATCCCAAAGAGCCACATGAGCACCATGGAGATTGCGGTGTACTGTCCCACGAGATAGATGAGCGAGACGATGATACCGGCAACGGCTGCGAGGGTCCGCAACGCTGTCGGGCTCTCGTACCGGTGGGCAAGGTAGTCCTGCACGGTGACGTACCCGGATGTCTTTGCCACATTGTGGAGCTTGACACCGAAGAAGATGATGCAGACACCGATCGAGAGCGGGACAAAGATCTGCTCCCAGATGGTGGGCCAGCCGGCCTTGTAGCCAAGACCCGAGACCCCGAGAAGCGACATGCCCGAGCAGACCGTGCCGATCATCAGGAGGATGAAGACCCAGAATCCGAGCTGCCGCCCGGCAACGAGATAATCTTCCGTGTTTTTGATCTTCTTACTTGCCCACGCACCAATGCCGAGCATCAGGATAAAGTAGAGGCCGACAACCCCGATCGTGACCCAGTCAGCTTCCATTTAGTCATGCCCCCTGAAGGTGAGTCCCCAGTACAGCAGCAGAGCAATGATGACGACAACGACGCCGCCAACCGCAATGATGGTAATATCCGGTAATCCTAACATGCTATCCAAATAGTTTGTGGTATGCTAACATATAACACGATCGGATTTGATTTCGTTGATCCTCACATAAAGCAATCTGAAAAACTGAGTGAAAATTCCCGGCACGACCTGGCCACTCACGAGCAGCGAGGATTAAAACGATATGATTTTTCCTTATCCCGTTAAACATAACAGGTCTTTTGGAGGTTATTGTACCGTGGATGCCACACTTCTCTTTGTTCTTGCCATCCTGCCGCTTCTCCTGATCTTTGTCGGGCTCGTGGTACTGAAGCAGTCGGGCACCCTCATGGGCATACTCGGCTGGGTGCTGACGGTCATCATTGCAGTTTTCTTCTTCCAGACCTCGTTTTCCCTTGCACTCTCTGCCTCCTGGGCAGGCGTTCTCTCCTCCTTTGGCATATCCCTGATGGTCCTCGTTACTATCCTGCAGGTGACGATGATGGACCTGACCGGTGCCATCACCAGGATCACGGCCTACATCCGGTCCATTGCTGCCGAACGGTACGAACAGATCATGATCCTGAATGTCGGCTTTGGATCGTTCCTGGTCTCAATCGGCGCAACGCCGGTCACGATGCTGCCACCGATTATGCTCGCGCTCGGGTTCTCACCGGTCGCGGCCATTGCCCTGCCCTGTCTCGGTTACGACCCGCTCACCTCCTTCTCGCTCCTCGCAGTCCCGATCACGATCCCTGCCGCGGCTTTCGGGTTCGATGCGAAAGTGCTCGGGTGCACGGTCGCCCTCTTCCTGCCGGTCATCTCAACCGGTCTTGCACTGGGCATGCTCTGGGTGGCGGACGGTTTTGAGGGCATTAAGAAAGGATTCTCCCTGGCGCTTGTCGCGGGGCTCACACTCGGACTCTCTGCGATCTTTTTTGTCAATATCCTGCCTGCCTCCGCCATCGGTCTGGTCGGTGTCTTCTCGGGTCTTGTGACCATCGCGGCTCTCTTCCTCATGCGGGTCTTCCGTGGACGACCGGCCGATGCCGCCCCGCCGCTTACCTCCTTTGACACCGGCACAAACGCAATACCCCTCTGGAAGGCGGCATTTCCCTGGATCCTGCTTGTCACCTGTGCGATCATCATCAGCATCCCCGTCATCCAGGCCGGGCTCTACAGTCTCCTCGGCCCGGTCCAGAAGATCACGGTTGTGGCTGACAAGGTGATCGATCTAAAACTCTTGAACCAGGCCTACTTCTGGGTGCTTGTCAGCACTATCGTCTCCGCCCCGCTCCTGGTCCGGAGCCGCACGGAGGCACGGGGGATCCTGACACTCTGGATCCGGCGGGCATGGAGCCCGACCCTTGCTGCCATGGTCTTCTTCGCCATCGCCTATGTAATGGACTGGTCCGGGCGATCGGTGATTGGAGGGTCGCTCGTGTTTGCGCCCGGCATGGATGCCTTCAACATGAACGCGGTGATCGGTCTCACACTGGCACTGGCATTCGGCATCACCTTCCCGCTGATAAGCCCTACGCTGGGTCTCCTTGGCGCCTTCATCTCCGGTTCCGAGGCCTCGTCAAACGTGATGTTCTACGGGATCCTGAATAAGTCCTCGGAGGTTCTCTCGCTTGACTTCATGTCGGTCTATGCAGCCCATGCGGTCGCGGGCGGGGTTGCATCCGGTGTGGCGGTGGCGAAGATCCTGAATGCAGCGGCTGTCATCGACAAGCTGGGCATCGAAGGCGAGGTCATCCGGAAGGTTGCGCCTGTCGCGATCGTGCTGACGCTCCTGATCGGTGTCATGCTCTGCGTGATGCTCATTCTCTGATCGAACCCTTGCCCCCAAGCCTTTTATCGTCCATGGGACAATGGAGCGATCAGCACATCATGCCCTCCACCTGCCCAAATTGTGGGTTCATCTCAATCGATCCATCGCCCCGCTTCTGCAGCTCGTGCGGCAGCCGGATGGACGGGGGCAGTCCGGAAACCGCTGCCGTGATACCGGAGCTGAAGAACGAAACCATGGCCGGGCTCTGCTCCTCGGTGCTGCCCGGGCTCGGGCAGGTCTACAATGGCGAGACAAAGAAAGGATTTGCACTTTTTCTTTTGGCACTCGCAGGTCTTGTGGCCCTGATCATCCCCGGTCTCATTGTCTGGTCCTACGCAATGTACGATGCCTATGCGGTTGCCGGCAAGATGAATGCCGGGGAATTGGAATTCCGTCCTGTCAATACGATTCACCTCATCATCTTTGTCATCTTCGCGCTCGCTATCATCGTGATCGCAGTGGTCATGATCACGATCTATCTCATCTCAAACCTGATGGCGGAACTGGGGCCGGACGGGACGCAGTATCTCCGTATGCTGGTATGAACCGCCATCCTCACGGGATGGATATTCACCGGATACCGTGTCAGGATCCTCACGGAAGAACAATGGTACCAGGTCATGGCACTGCCGGTACAGGGTACATCTTTATAGAAAACCCGGCAATCATGTTCCATGGAAAAAGAACCCCAGGCAAATCGGAAGGTAAAACAGGACCGGCCGATCTGCGAGCAGTGCCATGACCCCAAGATTGTCAAGAGACCCGACGGGACTTACCGCTGCAAGCGGTGCGGGTACGACAGCGCAACGTGAGCCACCGATTGTTGGTAAAGGCTTGCGCTCTTGACAAATACGCTACCTATTTTTTGAACTTAAAAAAAAGAAAAATGATAAACCGTTAAGACACCTTAGAAGCGGGGCTTCCGGTGTTTCGGCAGGCAGTCCCGGCAATAGACGGGCCTTCCCTCGGTTGGCTTGAACGGTACTTCGCACTCTTTTCCGCAGTCTGAACAGACTACTTTTGTCATTTCACGGGGACCGAAGTCGCGGGGACCGCGGTTACCACCAAAATTCGATGCTCCAAACATAATAATTTCTCGAACAGTCTGTATTGAAACTGTGTGATTACCATTGAGGCCCGGAGTATAAATGTTTCTCTGTTGAGACAGGTGCCTGCATTGACCGGCCGAAATGATTGCACCCTCGTAAACCTGAGAATGTGAGGTTGAGCGTTTTTTTATTGCAACGATGACTGAGTAGCGGGGACTGGGAAAAACATTACCGGCTGGTCCGGAACTGGAACGCCGGGGCCTTCTTGTTCTGCTGGAAGAAATTCCCGATAAGATCATTCTCCAGTTCCCGGAGATTGTGGGGAAGCACCGACTGCCCGATGATCTGGTACGAGAACGTGAGCGTTCGTTCATCCCACGATCTCCTGCAATGATCGCGCAGCCGTTGTGCCACATCAGCAGACTGGCCGATGTACACGATCTCCTGCGACCCGGCATCCGCGAGCAGGTAGAGACCGGCACCGGGCGCAACACCCTCCAATGATTCTGCTGATAGCGGCTGGTATCCCGCCCACTCAAGGCCCATCCAGTCCGGGTCACCGGGTGTCCCGACAACTTCAAGGGGTGTGATGCTGGGAAAACCTGCCGGGTTATCCTTCTGGTCAGTATCAAGCTTCCCGCCACGCTTATTCTCCTTTTTATTCGTGGACTTCCGGTATCGCGGGTGGAATCGCCCGAAGTTACAGAGTGGTGACGAGCCATACTCCTGCCGGTACTGGTAGAGGAGAAAACTTTCCATGCCCTTCCTCCCGCCCAGGGACGCGTCGAGCGAGGTGGCGGAACACTCGTACCCGCAGGGTTCGGGGATTGTAGCCTCTGCACCACCTGGTGTCACTTCATCTTCATGAAGGCCCGACGTTTTTTTTGGAGGTGCAGAATCCAGAATATTTGTCTCTCTTTCAGGGACCGGCTGCCGTTCCTTTTGGTAAGCCCAGAGCGCGGGCGCCTCCGCATGGGGTTCGCTCCACGGCATCTGCTCTGCCCGGGAAAGTTCGATTATGAGATCGTGCAGCCGCTGGCGGAGCGGTCTCTTGGTCTCCCCGATGTACATGAGGTAGTCGGTTCCCACCTCGCGGATGCGGAAGAGACCGGGCTCATTTGGGATCTCGTGGAACGCGTGACGGTCTGCTGAGAACGGGATCCATGGTGACCACGGGAGGGAGCACCAATCGTAGGAGAACCAGAGGATGTCTTCAGGGTCGAGGGTTTCGGCGGGATCGGAGGGCATTTGGTACCAGTACTTGGGCGGGGGGCTGGATAATGATGAGGGTAAGTCAATGGGCCGCGTGTGTGATGGGTTTATATGGTGTAGACACGTGCTGAAAAAGTAATCACGGAAACGCAGAACCATCTATTTTTTTTCAAGTTTTTTGATAATGTCTCCGACAACCATCTCAAAATCATGATCTGAACAGTCTATAGTGATATCAGCATATCGTTCGTACAATGAAATC
>Ga0209098_1001093_pt1 | contig 26874 bp, 36 predicted proteins | sample AD_JPNHW1_MetaG_FD_184429 | JGI IMG/M metagenome (GOLD analysis project Ga0209098, IMG submission 184429) | Active sludge microbial communities of municipal wastewater-treating anaerobic digesters from Japan - AD_JPNHW1_MetaG (SPAdes) (version 2) | ecosystem: Engineered > Bioreactor > Anaerobic...
AATGGCAGCAAATCATTGCCTCCCTTGGAAAACGCCAGCTTCCTTTTCAACGGCGGGTATGGTATAATAAGAAACTGTTAAGGGAATGGAAAGGGGTTACGGAATGTACAGAGTCGGCGTAGTATCGCTGGGCTGCGCGAAAAACCGCGTAGATACGGAAATGATGTTGGGCATTTTGCAACGCAACGGCTATGAGCTTACGACGGACGAGTCGCAGGCAGACGTGCTGATTGTGAACACCTGCGGCTTCATCAATTCCGCCAAAGAGGAGTCCGTCGATACGTTGCTTTCCTGCGCGGAATATAAAAAAACGGGACGACTGAAGCTATTGGTGGCCACCGGGTGCCTTGCGCAGCGCTATGAAAAGGATTTGATGACCGAGATCCCAGAGTTGGATCTGCTGATGGGCGTAAACCAGTATGAACAGCTGCCAAAGGCGATTGGCGAGGCGCTTTCGGGCAAACGAGCCTCTTACTGCGCGGACGATTTGCACATCCTGTCCGGTGAAAGGGTGCTCACAACGCCGCCCTATATGGCATACATCCGAGTAGCCGACGGTTGCGATAACCGCTGCGCCTATTGCGCCATACCGCTCATCCGGGGCGGTTTCCGTTCCCGCCCGATGGACGATGTGCTGGCCGAAATCAAAACCCTCGCGCAAAGCGGCGTGAAGGAACATGTGCTGGTGGCGCAGGATACTTCCCGTTACGGCGCGGATACTCACGGGCGCTCGCTGTTACCCGAGCTTTTGGAAAAAGCGGCCGCCATTCCGGGCGTAGAATGGCTTCGGGTGCTTTACTGCTACCCGGATGAGGTGGATGATCGGCTGCTGGACGTGATGGCTTCGCACGCCAATATTTGCAAGTATATTGATCTTCCCCTGCAACACGCCGATCCGGCGCTGCTGAAACAGATGAACCGACGCGGCGATCCCGAACGCACGCGTGCATTTCTGCAAAAGGCCAGATCGATGGGCTTTACCCTGCGCACCACGTTTATTGTGGGCTTTCCGGGTGAAACCGAGCAGCAGTTTCAGCGCCTGATGGACTTTGCGCGCGAGGTGGAGTTTGACCGGATGGGCGCGTTCGCGTTTTCCCCTGAGGAGGACACCCCCGCTGCCGCGATGCCCGATCAGGTGCCGGAAGCCGTGAAGCAGCAGCGTCTGGACGCGCTGATGACCCTCCAGCAGAGCCTTTCGCTGCACCGCAATCAGCTGCGCGTGGGGCAAACCGAGCGCGCCTTGGTGGAAAGCGTACGGGACGACGGCGTAGCCGTAGCCCGCACCGCAAGCGAAGCGCCGGATTCCGACGGGCTTTTATATTTGAAAAACGCGCAAAACGTAAAACCGGGTGATTTTGTAACGGCGCGTATTACGGACGCCGATATTTATGATCTGATGGGGGTGATTGTATGAATTGGCCAAACCGGATCACCATCGCGCGTGTGGCCCTCATACCCGTCATCGTGATTTTGTTGCAGTTTGACGTGTCCATTTGCCGTGCGCTGGCGCTTGTATGCTTTATGGTCGCATCGTTCACCGATTGGCTGGACGGCTACCTTGCGCGCAAGCTGCAAATCGTGACCAACTTCGGCAAATTTCTGGACCCTGTGGCGGATAAGCTGCTGGTGCTGTCCACCATGATCGCGCTTTGCGGGCTGGGCGATTTCCCCGCATGGGTTTGCATCGTGGTGCTGTTCCGCGAGCTGGCGGTGGACGGCCTGCGCATGGTCGCGGTTGAGCAGGGGCATGTGATTGCCGCCGGGAAGCTTGGCAAAATCAAAACAGCGCTGCAAATGCTTACGCTGATTCTGGTTCTGCTGGATACGCGCATGTTTGGCGATTTCCCCATGACGGAGCTGATGATTTACGCCTCCGTTGCCATGACGCTGTGGTCGGGACTGGATTACTTTATCCGTAACGGCGCGGTGCTGAAACAGGGCGGGAGAGCCGCATGAGCACGCTTTATACGCTGGCGGAAGCAGTTGTGCAAACGGCGGTGGAAAAAGGCGTTACGCTGGGCACGGCGGAAAGCCTGACCGCAGGGCTGATTGCCTCGACGATTGCCGAAGTGCCCGGCGCGTCTCGCACGCTGCTGGGCGGCATCGTAAGCTATGATCCAAAGGTGAAGCGCGATCTGCTGCACGTTCCCCAGAGCGTAATCGATGGCGTTGGGGTGGTCAGCGAGCCGTGCGCCCGTCAAATGGCGGAAGGGGCACGGCAGGAACTGGGCGCGGATATCACGGTCAGCGCTACCGGGCTTGCGGGGCCTGCGGGCGGTACGCCGCAAACGCCGGTGGGCACGGTGTTCATCGGTTGCGCCACATCCGCCGGCACAGCTGTGGAAGAATGCCATTTTTCCGGAAACCGGCAGGCTGTGCGCGAACAGGCAACCGCACGTGCGCTGGAACATTTGCTTCAATCGTTACAGGCTTAATACGAAAGGTGGTTACGCAGCATGGCACCCAAAAAGGAAACAACAAAGAAAACCATTGGCACCGGCGGCGCGGAAAAGAACGACGCGGCAGCCGTGAAGGAAGAAAAAATGAAGGCGCTGGAAAGCGCACTGACACAGCTGAATAAAACCTATGGCAAGGGCGCTGTGATGAAGTTCAGCGACGCGGCCGCCGTGCAAAATTTGCAGGTGATTACCACCGGCAATTTGCAGCTGGACCTCGCGCTGGGCGTGGGCGGCCTGCCCCGTGGCCGCGTGGTAGAGATTTTTGGTCCGGAGTCCAGCGGTAAAACCACGGTCGCCTTGCATTGCGTGGCGGAAGCGCAAAGGGCTGGCGGCGTAGCCGCGTTTATCGACGCGGAACACGCGCTGGACCCGCAGTACGCCAAAAAATTGGGCGTGGATATTGATAACCTGTACATCAGCCAGCCGGATAACGGCGAGCAGGCGCTCGAAATTTGCGAGGCGCTGGTTCGTTCGGGCGCTGTGGACATCGTCGTGGTAGACTCCGTGGCCGCATTAGTGCCCAGAGCGGAAATCGAAGGCGATATGGGCGATAGCTTTGTGGGCTTGCAGGCCCGGCTGATGAGTCAGGCTCTGCGCAAGCTGACCGGCGTCATCAGCAAAACCAACGCCGTCACGATTTTCATTAACCAGCTGCGTGAAAAAGTCGGCGTGATGTACGGCAACCCCGAAACCACCACCGGTGGGCGCGCGCTCAAGTTTTACGCGAGCATCCGTTTGGACGTGCGCCGCGGCGAACAGCTGAAAAACGGCACGGAAGTGATCGGCAACCGCACCAAGGTAAAGGTGGTCAAAAATAAAGTCGCGCCCCCGTTCCGCGTGGCCGAGTTTGACATCATCTATGGCGAGGGCATCAGCAAGGACGGCACCCTGCTGGATATGGCGGTGGAGCGCGATATTATCCACAAGAGCGGCGCATGGTTCAGCTATGAGGATCAGCGGATTGGGCAAGGCCGCGAAAACGCGCGGCAGTACCTCAAAGATAATCCCGATCTCGCAGCCAAAATCGACAAAATTATCCGTGACGAAGCCATGAAGGAAATGACGACCAAAAAAGTGACTCCCCCCAGCGAAACGGTGGAGGAGGAACTGGCGGAAGCCGATCAGCAAATCGCGGAAGAAGATCCCGATCTGGCTCTGTTGGATGAATAAGTAAAACAGAATATTCAAAAAGCGAGGCTCTGCTGAAGAAACGAAGCCTCGCTCTTTTCTCCCCCGCCGCAGCGGAGCAGGGTCAAGGGCAAAGCCCTTGTGGGGCGCAGGGGTGAAACCCCTGCCGAGGTTTGGGGGCACCCCAAGCCTAACGCCGCAGCGTATCACCATCAAGCGAGCGAACAGCCCGCAGGGCTATGAGGCGAGCGGTCAAAGCGCATTGCCGAAAAGGACTCACAACTCAACCCCCGCCGCAGCGGAGATGGGTCAAGGGCGAAGCCCTTGTCAGGGTGCAGGGATGAAATCCCTGCCGGGGTTTGGGGTGGAACCCCAAGCCCTAACGCCGCAGCCTATCACCGTTAAGCGAGCGAACAGCCCGCAGGGCTATGAGGCGAGCGGCCAAAGCGCATTGCCGAAAAGGACTCACAACTCAATCCCCCGCTGCAGCGGAGATGGGTCAAGGGCAAAGCCCTTGTGAGGTGCAGGGGTGAAACCCCTGCCGGGGTTTGGGGGCACCCCAAGCCTAACGCCGCTGAACCCCTCAGCCACCCTCCAAATCAATATAGGAGGCTACCAAATCGGTAACCTCCTGTTTGCATTGCTTGCCTGCATTGGCTTGCCGTTGCGCGGCTCGCAACCGTCATCAGCCCTGCTTTTGCTTGTGCTTCGGGTTTTCGCAAATCACCATCACATGGCCCTTGCGCTTGATGATCTTGCACTTCTCGCAAATGGGTTTAACCGAGGGACGAACCTTCATGCTATTTTCCTCCATTCATACGGTCGATTGCAGCGACCGATTGGTGTGCCCTTTAACCCTTGCTGCGCCACGTTATACGGCCGCGGGTCAGGTCATAGGGCGAAAGCTCAATGGTTACCTTGTCGCCGGGATAAATGCGGATGAAGTTCATACGCATCTTTCCCGAAATATGTGCCATGATCCGGTGCCCGCCGGGGAGCTCCACCTGGAACATCGCGTTGGGAAGAGCCTCAACGACCGTGCCTTCCATTTCAATGACGTCACTCTTGGACAAGTGCGTATTCCTCCTTGTTGGTGATCCGATCTGCCCCTTGTGAGGGCTTAGGTTGCGTGGGCGACACCGCCTGAAGCGCTTTGCGAATGTCGCTGTTCACCGTCTGTCTTTTCCGGGCAATGGCTTCCAGCGCATCCTGAGCGATCTGCGGCTCAGCATAGAGATGTTTTAACTGCTTCTTTTTGGGGTGGTCCAGCTTGCGGGTGTCGCCGTCGGCAATCAGCACAAAGCGTTCGTCGATCAGCCCCACGACTAGAAACCTGCGCCCCCGGTCATGGCCCTGTCGGGAAACGACCACCCGACCCATCTCGTATGGATTCGCTTTCACGATTTGGGTTCCTCCGTCAGCGCATAGCCGGGATAGGTCAGCAGTTCCGGCAAACCCTTTTCGTTGATGGCGATGGTATGCTCGTAATGCGAGCAGATGCTGCCATCATCGGTTACGACGGTCCAACCGTCCTCCAGTTGGCTTACGTGGTAATCCCCCATGGCAATCATCGGCTCAATGGCCAGAGTCATGCCCGGGCGAAGCTTTACGCCGTGGCCGGGTGTGCCATAATTGGGCACGCTGGGATCCTCATGCATGTTGCGGCCGATTCCGTGCCCGGTAAGGTCCCGGATTACGCCGTAACCAAAGCTTTCGGCATAGGTTTGGATGGCATGCCCGATATCCCCCAGGTGATTGCCGTTGATCGCCTGCCGTACGCCTTTGAAGAAGCTTTCTTCCGTAACGTCAATCAGCTGACGCTTTTTAAAGTCGATTTGCCCAACGCCGATCGTGAAGGCGCTGTCCGCCTGCCATCCGTCCAGTATCAGGCCGCAGTCAATGCTGACCACGTCCCCTTCCCGGATCAGAACCTGATCGGTCGGAATCCCGTGCACGACCTCTTCGTTGATGGATACGCACAGCGAGGCGGGGTATCCCTCATAGTTGAGAAAAGACGGAATCGCCTTGTGTTTGCGAATCAGCTGTTCGGCATATACGTCCAAAGCAGCCGTGCTTACGCCGGGCTTGATCGCCTCTTTCAGGCGGCAAAGCACTTCAAAGAGCAAAGCCCCCGATTTGCGCATGCAGTCGAGCTGCTGCGCGTTTTTGAGGTAAATCATTTCGTCGCCTCTAGCGCCGCCAGAATCTGCTCGCTCACCGCTTCCAGCCCCACAGAGCCATCCACTGTGTGCAGCGTGCCTTCCTTTTGGTAAAAATCAATCAACGGTGCTGTTTTCTGATGGTATACGGTCAGCCGGTTCAACACGGTTTCCGCTTTATCATCGTCGCGCTGGATCAGTGTGGTGCCATCTACAGCGCACTTGGTTTCGCCGGCCAGCCGATCCGTATGGTACGGCGCGCCGCACACCGGGCAAACCCGACGGCCTGAAAGCCGCTTCACCAACACTTCATCATCCACATGGATGTTCACCACGGCGTCGATGTGGGCAAACTCAGCCAGCGCTATCGCTTGCTCCACCGTGCGCGGAAACCCGTCCAGCACAAAGCCTTTTTGGCAGTCCGCGTTCGCGGTGCGCTCCTTCACCAGAGCAATCACCACGCTGTCGGGCACCAGTTGACCGGCATCCATGTATTCCTTTGCCTTCAGCCCCGTTTCGGTCTTGTTGGCAATGGCGGCTCGCAGCATATCCCCTGTGGAGATCTGCGGGATTCCGAGCTTGGTGCAGATAATCTGCGCCTGCGTACCCTTGCCCGCGCCCGGAGGGCCCAGAAAAATTACGTTCATGTGTTTACCTCCCATACGTCAGGATCTGTGCGGCCTGTTTTGCGCGCTTCAAACGCGCACGCCCATTATACCACAAGCACCCGTTTCTCACAAGTCGCGCACAACCCGATGCCCTCCCGGCAGCCCAATGCAGGCCGGTATGGGAATAGGCATAAACGCCCAAAGAGCAGGAGGATTGCTCCTCCTGCCGCTTTAGGGTGCGCTGGTCAGGAAATCTTATCGTAGTTGCGGCTTACCAGCAAGTCATCCAGCTGGCGCTTGGTTTCCAGGATCACGCTTACGGCAATCAACAGGCTGCTGGCGCCAAACGGCAGAGCATGGCTCGTGCCGCGGGCGAACGTCGAGGGGATTGTGGCAAGCAGTGCCAGGAAAATAGCGGCAAACAGCGTCAGACGGCCATTGATACGCTTGAGGTAGTCAGCCGTCGGCTTACCGGGCCGCACGGACGGGATCGCTCCGCCTTGCTGTTGGATGTTCTTGGCCATCTCATCCGGGTTGAAGGAGATGGAGGTGTAGAAGAACGTGAAGGCGAAAATCAGCAACGCCGTGATCGACTGGTACAAAACCGAGGTGCTGTACATGTAGCGCGACCACCATGCGCCAAAACCGGTTGTGGTACCGCCCGCCAACTGGATAATGGTGCTGGGGAACGCCATGAAGGAGTAAGCGAAGATCAGCGGCAACACGCCAACCGCAATCACCTTGAGGGGGATGATGGAGTTCTGGCCGCCATACATCTTGCGCCCGGTGACGCGCTTTGCGAAGTGCACATTAATACGGCGCACGCCAAGGTCTGCCCAGGTGATAATGATAATCATCACCAGCGACACAAGCACCATGCCCACGAGCGTAAGCCAGGGACCGGCGCTTTGCGCCGCAAAGGCTTCGCCGCCCAACTGGGTAACGCCGTTGAACAGGTTGTTCATGATACCTGCGGTAATCAACAGCGAGATGCCGTTGCCAATGCCGTTTTGAGTAATGCGCTCACCAATCCACATGGCCAAAGCGGAACCGCCTGCCATGCTGACGCCGACGAGCACGTAGTTATACCATCCGGCTTTGATAACGCCAACGCTGGATACCAGACCGATCGCCTGAAACAACGCCAGACCCACCGTTACATAACGGGTGATCTGCGCGATGCGCTTCTGGCCTTCCTGACCGCTCTTTTGCAGCCGCTCCAGCGCGGGAATCGCGATGGTCAGCAACTGCATGATAATGCTACTGTTGATGTACGGGGTAATACCCATGGCCATGATGGTCATGTTTTGGAAGTTGTTGCCCGTCATCATGTTCACAAGGTCGAGCAGCGGGAGGCTACTGGAGCCCATCTTCGCTTTGACAAGATCGTAATCCACGCCGGGGGCGAGAATTACGCCTACAAGGCGGAAAAGCACCAACATCATGAAGGTATAGATGAGCTTCTTGCGAATGTCATCCACCTTCCATGCGTTACGAAGCGATTCCCAGATGGTGGGATTATTCTTGTTGCCCCTAGCCATCTTACTTCACCTCGGCTTTCCCGCCGAGGGCTTCGATCTTTTCTTTCGCACTGTCGGTAAACTTTTCGGCTTGCACGGTGAGCTTTTTGGTCAGCTCGCCATTGCCCAGGATCTTCACGCCGTCCATGACCTTGGAGATCAAGCCGGCTTCCTTGAGCATTTCGGCCGTCACGACAGTGCCGTTTTCAAAGATCTCGAGCCGTCCAACGTTAACCGTGGCGTATTCGATACGGTAGATGTTATGAAAGCCGCGTTTCGGCACGCGACGGTACAGCGGCATCTGGCCGCCTTCGAAGCCCGGACGCTTACCGCCGCCGGAGCGCGCTTTCGCGCCCTTGTGGCCCTTACCGGAGGTCTTGCCCAGTCCCGAACCCACGCCTCGACCCAGGCGCTTGGGTGCGGTGGTGGAACCTGCGGCGGGTTGCAACTCGTGCAGTTTCATTGGCAATTCCCTCCTCAGTCGTTGATCTCTTGAACGTCAATCATGTGCCGTACACGGAAGATCTGCCCGCGGATGCAGGCGTTATCCTCTTTGACGACCGTCTGGCCAACCCTGTGCAGGCCAAGCGCGAGCACGGTGTCCTGATGCACCTTCAGGCTGGAGATCGGCGACTTCTTGAGTGTAATCTGCAATTTCATGTCCGTCGTCCTCCTTAGCCAAGAATTTCTTCTACGGACTTGCCGCGAAGCTTTGCGATCTGCTCGGCCGAATGGAGCTGTTTAAGCCCTTCCAGCGTCGCCTTGACCATGTTGATGCGGTTGTTGGTACCATAGCTCTTGGTGCGAATATCCTTCACGCCCGCCAGCTCCAGCACAGCGCGCGCCGCGCCGCCCGCGATTACGCCGGTACCTTCGGGCGCCGGCATCAGCACCACTTTGGCGGTGCTGTAAAGACCGATCGAACCGTGCGGGATGCTGGTGTTCACCAGCGGCACGGTGATCAGATGCTTTTTCGCGTCTTCTACGCCTTTACGGATGGCTTCGGAGATTTCCGCAGCCTTGCCGATGCCCGCGCCGACGCGACCTTTTTCGTCGCCGACCACGACCAGCGCAGCGAAACGGAAGTTGCGGCCGCCTTTAACAACCTTGGTTACACGGTTTACGGCGACAAGCTTCTCTTTAAATTCGCTGACCTGTTCCATGCGTTGCATGCGTTCGTCCTCCTTTTTAGAATTCTAGTCCGGCTTCACGGGCGCCGGCAGCCAATTCCGCAACACGGCCCGTATACACATAGCCGCCGCGGTCAAAAACTACCTGCTTGATGCCCGCGCCCGTTGCACGCTCGGCGATCAGCTTGCCGACGATCTTGGCGGCGCCTTTTTTATCGACGTCCTTGATCTGTTCCAGCACAGCTTTCTCCTGGGTGGAGGCGGCCACGAGGGTTACGCCCTTGGTATCGTCGATCACTTGCGCATAGATATTGTTCAAGCTGCGGTACACGCAAAGACGCGGCATTTCCGGGGTGCCGCTGATTCTTTTGCGCACACGCGCATGACGGATAACACGATCCACGTTGCGATCACGCGTTTTGTACATTTGCGTTCACTCCCCTTTCGCTTATTTGCCGGTCTTGCCTTCCTTGCGGCGAATGTGCTCATCCGTGTACTTGATGCCCTTGCCCAGGTAGGGTTCGGGTTTGCGGATGGCGCGGATATCGGCTGCAAGGTTGCCTACCTGCTGCTTGTTGATGCCCTTAACCACAATCGTGGTCTGGTTGGGCGTTTCAAAGGTGATATTCTCAGGGGCTTCCAGCACCACAGGGTGGGAGAAGCCGATCGAGATGTTGAGCTTTTTGCCGCCTTCGGCCTGGGCGCGGTAACCCGTGCCAACCAGCTCCAGCGACTTGGAAAAGCCGTCGGTCACGCCCACAACCATGTTGTGCACAAGGCTGCGGTACAGGCCGTGCATGGCTTTATGCGGCTTCGCCTCGGAGGGGCGATGCAGCGTGAGAACACCGTTTTCCTGTTTAAGCGTGATTTCGGGGTTCACCGCCTGGGTCAGCGTCCCTTTGGGGCCTTTGACCGTTACGGTGTTATTCTCGTCCACATGGACCGTCACGCCCGCAGGGACTGTGATCGGAAGTTTTCCGATTCGAGACATTGTCTTACACCTCCATTGCGTGTCGGTTACCAGATGTAGGCGAGCACTTCGCCGCCGATCATTTGCTTGCGGGCCTCTTTATCCGTCATCAGACCCTTGCTGGTCGAGATGATTGCGATGCCCAGGCCGCCCAACACCTTGGGCAGCTCGCCGCCCTTTGCGTACACGCGCAGGCCGGGCTTGGAAATCTTTTTCAGGCCGGAGATCACAGGCTGCTTGCCGTTGACATATTTCAGCGTGATCTTGATGCTGCCCTGAGGGCCGTCATCCACGAAATCGATGGATTTCACATAACCTTCCGTCAGCAGGATCTTGGCAATCGCCTTCTTGGTGTTGCTGGCGGGCAGGACAACCGCGTCATGCTTAGCCACTTGCGCGTTGCGAATGCGGGTCAGCATATCGGCGATGGGATCATTCATTACCATGATGGAACCTCCTTCCGTTCTTTCCCGCTTACCAACTGGCCTTGCGGACGCCGGGGATCTGGCCCTTGTAAGCCAGTTCTCTGAAGCAGATGCGGCAGATACCGTACTTGCGCAACACCGAGTGCGGGCGACCGCACAGCCGGCAACGCGTATAGGCCCGAGTGGAGAACTTGGGGGCTCTTGCCTGCTTGATCTTCATGCTTGTTTTAGCCACAGTATTTTTCTCCCTTCAAGCTTACTGAATGTACGGCATGCCGAGGAGGCGGAGCAGTTCCTTGCATTCCTCATCGGTCTTGGCCGAGGTAACAAAGATCACTTCCATGCCGCGAACCTTTTCCACCTTGTCGTACTCGATTTCGGGGAAAATCAGCTGGTCGCGCAGGCCCAGGGAGTAGTTGCCGCGGCCGTCAAAGGCCTTGTCGCTTACGCCACGGAAGTCGCGCACACGCGGTAGGGCGATGTTCACCAGTTTATCCACAAACTCTTCCATCCGGGCACCGCGCAGGGTCACTTTGGCGCCTACGCTCATGCCCTCGCGGACCTTGAAGTTGGCGATGGACTTGCGGGCTTTGGTAATCATCGGCTTTTGGCCGCTGATCTGCGCCAGTTCCGCCACAGCCAGCTCCAGGCTCTTGGGGTTGTCCTTGCAATCGCCCAGACCCATGTTGATAACCACTTTATGAATCTTGGGGATCTGCATCACGTTTTTGTAGCCGAATTTCTGCTGCATGGCAGGTACGGCTTCATTCTGGTACTTATCCTTCAAACGGGTTGCCATCTAGCCGCACCTCCTTACTCAATTTCCATGTTGCAGCGTTTGCAAACACGGACGTTTTTGAGAATTTTTTCACCCTTGTCGTTCTCGATTTCCATATGCTTGTGGCCAACGCGGGTGGCTTTGCCGCACTTGGGGCAAATCAGCATCACGTTGGAAGCGTCAAGCGCGCGTTCCTTCTGGTAAATTCCGCCCGGCTGATCCTGGCGGCGGGATTTACGGTGCTTGCTAACGAACGCAACGCCTTCCACAACGACCTTGCCGGCCTTGGGGAGTACGGTCAGAATCTTGCCCTGCTTGCCCTTGATACCTTCGGGCCCGGAGATGACAACGACCTGATCGTTCTTTTTCACATGAACCTTCGCAATCATTTGTCAATCCTCCATTACAGCACTTCGGGAGCAAGCGAAACGATCTTCATGAAAGATTTTTCGCGCAGCTCGCGTGCCACAGGTCCAAAGATACGGGTGCCCTTGGGCATCTTTTCCTCGTTGATGAGTACGGCGGCGTTATCGTCAAAACGGATATAGCTTCCGTCCGGGCGGCGCTTCTGCTTGCGCATGCGCACGATAACGGCCTTCACGACATCGCCTTTTTTCACGGCGGCGCCGGGCGTAGCGCTCTTGACGCTGGCCACGATCACATCGCCGATGGAACCGTCGCGGCGGAAGGAACCGCCGAGCACGCGGATGCACATGATTTCCTTTGCGCCGGAGTTATCGGCTACTTTAAGTCGCGTTTGCGGCTGGATCATACGGTTTTCCTCCTTGTTGGGATCGGATGGCTTTGAAAGCCTTCCGCAATTGGGATTCGGAGCGCCCATCGGCGGCGGTGTGTTGCCGACGAGGGCAATTTTTCAGATCGCCGGGGGCCGTCCGCGTTCGCCGTGAGGCGGAGGGTCGCGGGCCGCAAGCGGCTTTCCAACCCTTACTTGGCCTTTTCGATGATCTCAACCAGGCGCCAGTGCTTATCCTTGCTCAGCGGACGGGTTTCCATCACGCGCACGGTATCGCCGATACCGCACTCGTTGTTCTCGTCGTGCGCTTTAAGCTTGTTGGTCTGGTTCATGATCTTGCCGTAAAGCGGATGACGCACGCGCTCTTTGATCTCCACGACGATGGTTTTGTCCATCTTATCGCTTACGACCATGCCCACGCGGGTCTTGCGAAGTCCTCTTTGTTCAGACATTGAAGCGGCTGCCTCCTTCATATAGAGTCGAGCTCATTACTGAGCCTCTTTCTGTTCAAGCTGACGAAGGGCGGTCAACACACGGGCGATGTCACGCTTTACACCCTTGATGACCATCGTGTTTTGCAGTTGACCGGTTGCGAGCTGAAAACGAAGGTTGAACAGCTCTTCCTTAAGTTCTTTGGCTTTGCTTTCCAGCTCCGCCTTGTTTAACACGAGAAGCTCATTGGCCTTCATTTCGCTTCACCACCCGCTTCGATGTTCTTGTCCTCGCGCTTCAGGATCTTCGTCTTGATAGGCAGCTTGTGCCCGGCCAGACGGAGAGACTCCAGCGCCATTTCATCGCCAACGCCCGACACTTCGAAAAGCACGCGGCCGGGCTTGACGACTGCAACCCAGTACTCAGGGGAGCCTTTGCCGGAACCCATGCGGGTTTCCGCGGGTTTCTCGGTTACGGGCTTGTCGGGGAAAATCTTGATCCAAACCTGACCGCCGCGCTTGGTGTAACGGGTCAGGGCGATACGGGCGGCCTCGATCTGCTGGCTGGTAATCCAGGCCGGCTCGAGGGCCACCAGGCCATACTCACCGTAGGCAATGAAGTTGCCACGATGGGCTTTGCCCTTCATGCGGCCGCGGAAAACGCGACGGCGCTTGACTCTTTTAGGCATCAACATAGCTTATTTGCCTCCTTCGGTAGCAGCGGCACCCTGCGCTTTCTTGGGCTTAGGCAGGCGCTGGCCCTTGTAGACCCACACCTTTACGCCCAGACGGCCATAGGTGGTTTTCGCTTCGGCGAAACCGTAATCGATATCGGCGCGCAGCGTTTGCAGGGGGATGGAGCCTTCGTGATAATGCTCGGTACGGGCGATATCCGCGCCGCCCAAACGGCCGCCCACAGCGCACTTCATGCCCTTGGCGCCGGCTTTCATGGCGCGCTGCATGCTCTGCTTCATCGCGCGGCGGAAGCTGATGCGTTTTTCCAGCTGCTGGGCGATGTTTTCCGCCACCAACTGGGCGTTGGTTTCGGGCGTTTTGATCTCCATGATATTCAGGTTCGCGGGCTTGCCCAGGAAGGTTTCGATATCCTTCTTAAGGCTTTCGATGCCCGCGCCGCCGCGGCCGATAATCATACCGGGCTTCGCGGTAAAGATGTTGATGGTGATGCGGTTGGCGCTGCGCTCGATATCAATATGGCTGATACCGGTTGCGTAGTACTTCTCCTTGAGCATTTTGCGAAGCTTGAAGTCCTCAACGAGGTTGTTCGCAAAATCCTTCTTGCCGGCGTACCAGCGGGTGCTCCAGTTGAAGATGACGCCAACGCGAGCACCATGGGGATTAACTTTCTGACCCATTATGGTACCTCCCTTAGCTTACTTCTGGTCCAGCACCACGCTGATGTGGCTGGTGCGCTTGAGTATCGGTGACGCGCTGCCACGGGAACGGGCAACGAAGCGCTTGAGCGTGGGGCCAGGGTTGGCGTAGACTTCCGCAACATAGAGGGATTTGCGATCCAGCTCATTGTTGTTTACGGCGTTTGCGATGGCGCTGTTCAGTACTTTCAAAACCACGGGAGCCGCGGCTTTGGGGGTAAATTGCAGGATAGCCAGCGCGTCGTCCACCTTCTTGCCGCGGATCAGGTCGATGACGATCCTGACCTTGCTGGAAGAAATGCGTACATACTTGGCGTGAGCGGACGGACGAGTGTCACGGGCCGCCATGTGGGCTTGCGCCTTCTTTTGGGTATTGCTTGCCATGTGTTTACTCAACTCCTTCCGCTTACTTGCTGGCGGCAGCCTTTTCACCGGCGTGGCCGCGGAACGTACGGGTCGGGGCGAACTCGCCCAGCTTATGACCCACCATATCCTCGGTGATGTAAACCGGAACGTGCTTACGGCCGTCATACACCGCGATGGTGTGGCCCACAAAATCGGGGAAGATAGTGGACGTACGGGACCAGGTCTTGACGACCACTTTCTTGCTCGCCTTATTCATTTCAACAACGCGCTTCATCAGCGCAGATTCCACATAGGGACCTTTTTTGATGGAACGGCTCATGGATGGGCTTCCTCCTTCCTTGGTTGCTTAGGCTTACTTGCCCGCGCGCTTGACGATCAGTTTGTTGGAGTACTTCTTGTGCTTGCGGGTCTTGAGGCCAATCGCAACCTTGCCCCACGGGGTCATGGGAGCCGGCATACCAACGGGGCTCTTGCCCTCGCCGCCGCCGTGTGGGTGGTCGCAGGGGTTCATGACAACGCCGCGGACGGTGGGGCGGATACCCATATGGCGGGTACGGCCGGCCTTGCCAACGCGAACATTCTCGTGATCGGAGTTGCCCACGATGCCGATGGTCGCCAGGGCGTTCAGGGCAACCTTGCGCAGCTCGCCGGAAGGCAGGCGCACGAGGCCGTAGCCGTTTTCCTTGGCCATCAACTGGGCGCTCATGCCGGCGGAGCGGGCCATCTGGCCGCCGCGGCCGGGCTTGATCTCCACGTTGTGGATCAGGGTGCCAACAGGGATGTTTTCAATCGGGAGCGCATTGCCGGGCATAATGTCCGCCGTCGCGCCGCTGACCACTTTGTCGCCCACCTTCAGGCCGTTCGGGGCCAGAATGTAGCGCTTTTCGCCGTCGGCGTAGATCAGCAGAGCGATGAACGCGCTGCGGTTGGGGTCGTACTCGATGCTGGCAACCTTAGCGGGAATGTCCAGCTTGTTGCGCTTGAAATCGATTACGCGGTACTTGATCTTGTTGCCGCCGCCCTGATGGCGCACGGTGATTTTGCCCTGCTTGTTGCGGCCGGCATTTTTCTGTTTGTACTCCAGCAAAGACTTTTCAGGTTTGCTGGTGGTGATTTCCTCGTACGTCAGCACCGACATAAAGCGGCGAGCGGGCGAGGTCGGCTTATAAACGCGAATCGCCATGGTATCTTGTCCTCCCTGCTTTATTCGGCCATGCCTTCGAAGAACTCAATGGGCTTGGAGTCCTTCGTCAGCGTAACGTAGGCCTTCTTGATCTCGGGCGTGCGGCCCGAGGTGCGGCCCTGGGTTTTGATTTTACCCATGGTGCGTACGGTGTTGACCTTGTCAACCTTGATGCCCTTGAACACGCTTTGCAGCGCGAGCTTGATCTCGGTCTTGTTGGATTCCGGATGCACGACGAACACATAGCGTTTGTCGGCGAACCCGGCGTAGGATTCCTCGGTCAGCACCGGGCGAATGATAACGTCATGGGGATCTTTCATGCGTAAACCTCCTCTACGCCCTTAAGCGCGTCCTGCGTGAGGATGATCTTGCCGGCCTTCAGGATGTCGTACACGTTGAGCGTGTTTACATAGGAGGTCTGCAATTTCTCGATGTTGTTGCCGGCGCGCAGGATGGTTTCATCACGGCCGGGAAGCACCAGCAGGGTTGTGTTCTCAAGCGGGAAGTTGCTCAGGAACTTGGCCATCAGCTTGGTTTTGGCTTCCGCCAGGGTGAGGCTGTCCAGCACGATGATATCGCCGTCGTTCAGCTTAGAGGTAAGCGCGCTTTTGAAGGCGAGGCGGCGAACCTTGCGGGGTACGTTGATGACATAATCGCGGGGCTTGGGCGCAAACACGACGCCGCCGTGCTTGAACTGAGGCGCGCGGTTGCCGTGATGGCGAGCGTTACCGGTGCCCTTTTGACGGTAAATTTTACGGCCGCCGCCGCGAACCTCGCCGCGGGTCAGGGCGCTCTGCGTGCCCTGGCGCTGATTGGCCAAAATGGAACGCACAACCAAGTGCATGGCGGCGACGTTTACGGGAGCAGCAAAAAGGGTATCGCTGAGCTCCACTTCGCCGATGGCCGCGCCCTCCATGTTAAACAGTGCAGTCTTAGGCATGGATGTTATCCTCCTTCAGTCAAGCTTGGATCAGGCGCCCTTGACGGCGTTGCGGACAAGCAGCAGGCCGCCGTTGGGGCCGGGCACCGCGCCCTTGATGAGGAGCAGGTTGCGCTCGGCGTCAATCTTGACGATCTCAAGGTTCTGTACCGTGACGCGCTCCACGCCGTAATGGCCGGGCATGTGCTTGTTTTTGAAAACACGGGCGGGGTCGGTGTTGGCGCTCATGGAGCCAACGCCGCGGTGATACTTGGAGCCGTGGGCCATGGGGCCGGTGTGCTGGTTCCAGCGATAGATGGCGCCGGTGAAGCCGCGGCCGCGGGTAAGCCCGCTCACATCGATTTTTTCGCCGGCTTCAAACTGAGCAACGGTCAGCTCGTTGCCCACTTCCAGTTCGGAAGCGTTGTCCAGGCGGAACTCACGCAGGTGACGCGCAGGCGCGACGCCCGCTTTTTTGAAGTGACCCGTCAGGGGTTTGGTAACCAGTTTCTTGGCGCGGTTTTCGGGGAGCGTATCAAAGCCCACCTGAACAGCCGCGTAGCCATCGCTCTCGACGCTCTTTTTCTGCACTACTTTGCAGGGACCAGCCTCTACCACCGTCACGGGGACGAGGCGGCCGTCATCGGTGAAGACCTGCGTCATGCCGATCTTCTTGCCTACGATCGCTTTTTTCATGATAGCGTACCTCCTGCTTAATTGTTCAGCTTGATTTCGATCTCGACACCGGCAGGAAGATCGAGCTTCATCATGGCGTCCACTGTGCGCGGGTTGGGGTTGAGGATGTCAATCAGGCGCTTGTGGGTGCGCATTTCGAACTGCTCGCGGCTGTCCTTATACTTGTGCGGCGCACGAAGAATGGTGACGATCTCCTTCTCGGTAGGAAGGGGGATGGGGCCTGAAACCCGCGCTCCGGTTCTCTTGGCGGTTTCCACAATCCGCTCGGAGGACTGGTCGATCAGGTTGTGCTCGTAGGCCTTCAGCTTGATCCGAATCTTTTGGTTGGCCATTTTTGAACCTCCTTGACTTTCGTCTCAAGTACACCGCTCCGGGCGTGTCCATCGGCTGCTTTTCAGTAGGCGAGATCGCTCTCGCCCCTCGCGTTTTCCTGTGGAGGATCGCGCTTGCCTCTCCCGCACACGCTCGCGGTATCTTAAGTCCGTCGCCCGATTGCCGGGCTGGTCCGCGATAATTACCCGCCATGGCCATGGCGGCAACTTATCACATCATCCCTAAACAGACAGCTTTGTTAGTATACCTGATGCGTGTATGAAATGCAAGGATTTTTTTGCGGGAAAGATATATTTTTTTGAAATTACAGACCCCGCCGCTTATGGATACGGTGTTTCTCCGAAACGGTGTTTACACGCTCCCGTGTGTGTCCATCCAAAAGTGTCATTTTCATCGATTTATGAAGTTGGCAATCGTTGCGCAAATGAAAGTTAAAGCAGGTTGCCATGAGAGCGGCGCAAATGGCTGTGCTGCGTGCTTCGCGGTGCTTTCAGGCTGGCTCAGCCTGTTGGTAAGCTAAGTTGAGTTTGTCTGGAGGGTTTTTTCCGCCTTCTGCGCTTTTACCGCTTTGTTGAACGGGCTATGCAACAGGGGTGCCGTCAATCAGGGGGCGCGCTCAGCTGTTAACGCTGCGGCGGGGGGTGAGCTGTGCGCCCTGTTCGGCAATGCGTTTTGTCCGCTCGCCTCATAGCCCTTCGGGCTGTTCGCTCGCTTGTTGGGTTTGCGCTGCGGCGGGAGGTTTGGGGTTCCACCCCAAACCCCGGCAGGGAGCTTCGCCCCTGCGCCCTGACAAGGGCTTCGCCCTTGACCCGGTTCCGCTGCGGCGGGGGGAGCTGTGCGCCCTGTTCGGCAATGCGTTTTGTCCGCTCGCCTCATAGCCCTTCGGGCTGTTCGCTCGCTCGCGGGCTTTGCGCTGCGGCGCGGAACTTGGGGTTCCACCCCAGACCCCGGCAAGGGGCTTCGCCCCTGCACCCCACAAGGGCTTCGCCCTTGACCCGGTTCCGCTGCGGCGGGGGGCTGTGTGCCCTGTTCGGCAATGCGTTTTTTATCCGCTCGCCTCATAGCCCTTCGGGCTGTTCGCTCGCTTGTTGGTTTTGCGCTACGGCGGGAGGCTTGGGGTTCCACCCCAAACCCCGGCAGGGAGCTTCGCCCCTGCGCCCTGACAAGGGCTTTGCCCTTGACCCGGTTCCGCTGCGGCGGGGGAAATTCCGATCAGTTGGGTAAAACCGGTCGCCCCTTAAAATACATTGCCGCTGGCCATTAAAAAGTACAGGTAGTAAATACTGGAATACGCATGCCATACCAGCAACAGAATACTCACAAAATAACCGGCGGAACGCAACCCCAAGCCAAATCGGGCACGCTTGACCGTGGCCACGTCCATCGCGCCCTCGGCAACAGAAGTCTGCAAAAGCGCGCGGTCTGCACGGAAGGCCGCAATGGAGTTGATAAACTGCGGCAGCACCGTAACCCAGAGCATAAAGGCGGAGCTCATGCTGGCCCAGTTAAAATTGCCGTGATTGATGCGCACGCCGGTCTCGTGAAAGCTCATCGCCTCCAGCACGCTAAACGCAACCATCATCAGGCTGAGAACAATAGCCTGATCGCGGCAGGGGCGGGAGCGGCGAATCACAAACAGCGCGACCAGCGGGAAGGCCGTCATCAGCAGCATATTACGCAACGCGATCCATACGCCCTCCCAGGTGATGCCAAATTCAACGCCGCTGGTAAAGGGTACCACAACGCCCGTGTAATAGAGGTATTGCAGCAGAAAATACGCCACCGCCGGAAGGAAGGCAAGGATGATTTGAAAAAAGAAACGGCTATTCTTGGGGTACCGGATCCATTGCACCAGAAAAAACAGAGCCGCGGCCGGAATCAGCGCTTGCATGAAGGTAGGCTTGCTGGCAAGGTTCAGCATCAGCAGCACGCTGAGCGTTACCACCTTGCGCCATGGCAGCATGGTTTGAGCGCCCTGCTGCGGCGCCGAGCGTTCAAACGCATACCAGCAATGCAGCAAATAGGGCACGCAGACGAGCGCCGTCGCCAGCACCGCGAGTTGCGTGGGGTTATGCCACACGGTCGGCGAGCCGACCCCGCGGTAGACCCAGTCGTTGATGAACGTAACGCGGATGGGCGTAACCAGCATGAGCAGTAACGCGCAAAGGGTTACCCAGGCGCGTGCCGTCCGGCCGTGCGTCATCACCCGCAGATAACGGCATACCAGCAAAAAGGCAATCGCCTTGCAAACCGTGCACATCAGGGCGGCGGCCCAGTTTAACGGCATGCCAATCTGGTTGAGGGCGGCTACGAACAGGTGCCACAGCGGATAGGCCAACCGGCTGGTAATGCTGTGCAAATCAGTAAAAACAAACTGGCTGGCAATCACCGCGTGTTTATACAGATCGCTGTCGGTATTGGCGAACTCCCACAGGTACATATAAAGTGAAAAAGCGACCAGCAGCGCAAACGTAAGCCACTGAAACCAGTTGAAGCTTTGCTTTTGCCGTTGCGCGCGCAGGTCGCGGTTCAGCTCCACGGCATCGTAGGTCATAACGGGAAATCCCCTCCTTATACAGGCACGATTCACAGACGATTATCATAACACGAAACGCAGCGGCGGACAAGCCGGGAATCCCCGCGCCTGTGCAAAGAGCGGTTGTCGGCTGCTTCCCCAACGCGGGGCGCGGGGTTGCGTCGTTTGCGGCAAGCGTCGACAGGTACCCTCAACAGCCCAGTTCACGAGCCTGATGAAAGTCAAGCATTGCAGACCGGAGCGTGCGGCCGTTGATCCGGGAACGGGTAGCGCCTCCCCCACCGCGCGGCCGGCTCCGGCAAGGCGCGGTCAGCCTTTGCCATCCCTGCTTTGCGCTGAATCCACGGAGCCATTCGCGCCGTTGGCGGGTTCCAGCGTTTCACGTTCCAGCGTCTCCAGTTCTTCGCGTTCCTCCCGGCGGAGTCGGGCGCGGTGGCGGCGCAGATGTTCGCGCCTGCGGTGCTTGCGAAGGGCCACCTCCGCAAGCTCCTGCTGGTACATGGCATCCATGCTGGTTTGCAACGCGTGCACCACGCGCAGTTTTTCATCGGTTGCGGGCGCTTCAGGATTAAACGGAATGCCCTGCCCAATGCGGATGGTGCGCAGCTGCTTGCTGGCATACAGGGGCAGGAACACCGCGCGCTTGTGGGTTTTGGCATAATAGGAAGGGCCGATCATCGCAAAACCGGTGTACAGGTCCCCCACGCCTTCGCTCACATAGCCTTTTTGCCCCGGTTCCTCCGCGTCGCCGCGCTCCGGGAAAACCAGAATGTTGTCCCCGGCCTGCATTGCCTCCACCGTCAGGCGGAACGTTTTCATCAGCGCGCGGGGATTGCCGCGATAAACCGGTATGGCTTCCAGGCTGTTGAACACCCACAGGCACAGCGGGCAGATCAGCCTGGTGAGGGGCATTTTCAGGCAGTTAGGCAACCATTTCTGGCGCACGAGCGTATTATCATAAATGTAGCGGACAATCACGTCTTTTTCCATCATGTTGCTGATGGCCCACGGCCGAAAGCTGATCGGCACATACAGGTTGGTCACGATGGGGCCGTACAGCTCCCCATGGTTGCAAACCAGCACCAGCGAGCCGTCCTCGTACCCGGCCGCGTTTTCGCGGCCCAGCACGCGATGATAGTACAGGGGGCGGAGCATCAGCACAATCAGCTTCACCCCAAACCGGTTTTTATGCTTGGCGACAACCACCTCGTCCAGCTGTTTTTTCAGGGCGGGGTTATTTTCATCGTTTTGGGTGAGGAAGCGTTTCAATTTTTCAAAATGACGGTTGTTCATCGGAAAATGAAGCACGCTCACAATCGCGCCCACTAAAAGCAGCAGGGGCGGCACCACCATCAGCGGGCGGAAGCTGGCGACAATCACGTTCATATCCAGAGCGGTAATATCCACCCCGGCGGGCAGGCACAGGATTGCCAAAAGCAGCATCGCCACCAGTTGCCCCATCAACAGGGCCAGCTCCGTGTAAACGGCGCGTATGCGGTCATAGCCGCGCATATGGTTTTGTAGGCCGTATTCCGCTACTTCCGTCATTTCGTTTTCCATTTGCGCCAGGCATGTAATGGTAATCGAAAGCCCGCTGGAACACAGGCCAAGCGTCAGGTAACTCAAAATCAGGTTGGGGATGCTGGACAGCTGCCGGTAAAACAGCACCAGACCGTACACCCAAAGGAACAGGCCGATCAGCAGCAGCTGAAGCAGGGCGGGCCGACGCTGTTTCAACCGGGTAAGCAAAAAGTCGGTCGCCTCCCGCATGATAATGGTGCAGCCCACCGTAAGCGACAGGCAGGCGATGATCTCGCCTGTGGTGATGCCAAAAAAGGTATACACCATCACCAGCGTAACCTGCAATGCCATAAGGATGAACATGTGCATCCGCTGGTACGCGCTGTACGCATGCACGGTGCGCAGTTCCCGCGCCATCCTCTCCACCGTTTCCCGGTCGATGGGTTCCATCTCGCGCTCACGGGCGATCACATGGCGTTCCCGCCAGAAGGTGTAGCTTTCCAGCAGCACGCTCAGGCCATAACCGCCAAGGGTTTGCCATGCCGTAACCGGCGGAAGGGAGTTAAACAGCAGGATGGCCACAACGCCCGCCGGGATTGCCTGCAACGCCAGGTAGAGCAGCGCGAAAGCCGTGTGCCCGACCCCTCCGCGCATGACGTTGCCTACCAGCCGCCGCCCGAGTATGGAGCGCATCGTAAGCGCCAGCACCACCGTGAACAGCGCCCACGCAACCGGCATGCTCGTGAAAATGGGGTATGCGGAAAACAGCGCAAGGGAAAACAGCAGCATCAGCACAAGGATGAGGGTGCCGGCTACCCGGATGCGCCGGGTTAAAAATTTGCGGTTTTCCCCTAAAAAGGTTTGAGCAAAGGCGGTTGCCACCGCGCCGCTCATAAAAAGCGCCCCGCCAAACACCGGCAACAGCCCGTAGGCGCTGCTGACGGCCATGGAATACAGGTAATTGTACAGCGTGCCTGGCGCCATCATCACCAGCATCACGCGCCGCGAGCTGGCCCAACTCTGCTCGTCTTGTTGCCGTCGCAAAAACGTTCGCCCTTTCTGTGCCAGTGTTATGGAAGGAAAACCCCTGTGCAGCCAAAAACGAATGGGCTTGCAGGGGCGCAGGCGGATCGGCAGCCGAGGGCCGCATGCCGAACGCGCCAACCGAGAGCTAGTAGACTTCCGGCTAAAGGCGCGGGCGGCTGGCAAAGCGGTTACGCAAAGCGGGCAGACCCTGCACAGGCCGAAGATTGCTTTATTGTACCACAGCGGAAAGCGGGCAGGCAACCGAATGCGGCATTTCTTTTGCGCTGCCCGCCCGTGGAGAGCCGGCCCGGTTTTCGCCTTGCCGGCATTCGTCTGGGAGGCGAAGTCGCTTCCGACGGGTTGAAAAGGAACGGCTTACGAATTGTTACACATAAAAACCCTGCCAAACCGGTCGGAACGGTCGGGCAGGGCGTACAATGGGTGGGGGAAAATGCGGGGGTTCAGGCAGGGGCCGTACATTTCTGTGAACATGCGGCAACCGGTAAAGGCGCGCGCAAGAAGCCGGAATCTTCCCAGCCGTTTACGGCAAGGGAACGCCTGCGGGTACGGACGGTTCCATATCCTCCGCCAGCGCGTCCGACGGCTGCAACAGCGAAGCGACCTCCGACGGGGCCGGAACCTGCGGCCGGCTCGGAGCCGGCGCTTCCAGCTTGGGCAGTTGGATGCCGCTGCGCATTTTCGAAAGCAGACCTTCAATCTGTTCGTTCAGCGTGCGGCTCACATCGTAGCGCAACGGTTCGGCCACGCGAAAAACCCGCTTGCGATAATCGATGCACACCGGCCAAAACAGCAGCCCTTTCCCGGTCGCGCGCGCAAAGGCAGGCGCAATTTGCATAAACCCGCGGTTCAATTCCGCGGAGTGGGCCTGATAGCCGGAAGGCTGTTCGGGAAAGATCACCAGATGCTCGCCTTCGGAAAGCAGCCGGAGGCTTTCCCGAAAGGTTTTCATCACACGCACATCATGGTACACGGGCACGGTTGGGGCGGTGCGCAAAATCGGCGGCAAAATCGCCGCCGCAAGATAGGGCAGCGTGGCGCTGAAAAACGGCGCAAGCCGGGATCCCGGCTTCCACCAATAGTCCTGCCGCACATAAGCCGGGGTTTCGCGGGCGCTGAGCACCTGCGCGTTCATCCACGGGTGGATGGAATCCGCCAGCGGGAACTTGGCGCAGATGTCGATTGGCCCCAGCGCTCCGGCATGGTTGCAGATAAAAACCGAAGGTTCGCCTGTAAAGGGAACCGCCCATTCGGTGCGCATGCGGTAAGATGTAATCCGCACAAGCCCGCGGAGGAAGCGGTACGACCGTTTGAACTGCATAGGGTTACTCCCATTCTTGTTTGGGTTGATAGGCTCGGGCAGCACTAAGCCCGCGTGCGCAGCGTTTGGGCTGCGGCGGGCCGGGCCTTGCGTAAAGGCGATTCGGGCGCTCGTTTGCGAGCCTGTCCGGCGTTTGGGGCCGCAAATGGAAAATCCGGTTATGCGCGCGGCAAGCGAACGCTGTTCATTTATATCATATCCGGCCGCGTCTGTCCAGCGCGGGGCGATCCAAAGCCGCGGAAACGGCGTCAAAGGCAGCGCACACGGAAATGTAACACAAAGATTAGAAAGGCGTAACCGTCCACGCGGTAGGGTCACGCTATAATGGTACTACAACATGTTGGGGGTTTGGGAAATGGGACGGAGAAAAAGCTACTACATCTTTGCACCTGAGAAACAAAAACGGAAAGGCCCCGGTTGTCTGATCCTGCTACTGTCGATCATTTTTGCGGCGGTCGTGCTCAGCCTCCTGACCAACGCGGCCATGAACCAGAAAACCGACCTGGTGACCGAAAAGGTTCGCGTGATGTCGCTGGATAAGAAACTGGAAAACTTCACCGTTTTACATATATCCGATCTGCATGGCGATGAACGGGGCCTGAACGCGGACCTGTGGCGCGATCTGCTTTACGGCAAGGGATTTTCCGCCGTGGCTATGACGGGCGACATGGTGGGCAAATCGGGCGATTACACCCCGCTGGTATCCCTGATTAAAACCCTGAAACAGATTAAGTCGGACGTACCGGTGTACCTGATTGCTGGAGATGACGACCCAACCCCCGTGCTCACCACCCTGCACGGCAGCCCGGAAGTGCTGGCGGACTGGGTGCGCGCCGCGCAGGACGCGGGCGCGATCTATCTGGACCACCCGGTAAGCCAGCAGGTGGGCAAGCTGGTGGTCTGGTTTGTGCCGGAATACCTGTACAGCGTGGATATCCCGGGCATGCAGGACAGCTTAACCCGCCAGAAACAGGACATGGAGGCCGTGGGCCAGCAGTACGAGGGCGAAGGCGGCGCCAGCTACCGCGCGCTGTGCTACCGGCTGGAAGCCATCACCGAAAGCGCCGCCGCCATCAAAGCCATGACGAAGGACGATTTGCAGATCGGCCTTACGCATGTTCCCGTGCAACCGGACTATGTGCGGGAAATGATCGAGTGGGCGGACGAGAACACGGCTTTCAGCTTCCGCAGACTGTCGCTGATGCTGGCGGGGCATTACTGCGGGGGGCAGTGGCGGCTGGGCAGCCTGGGGCCGTTGTATGTGCCGGAAAAAGGCTGGCTGGTGGGCGATACCGGCGTGGTGGGTATGGAGCGGATCAACAGCCTCAGCCAGTATATCAGCGGCGGCGTTGGCGCCAGCGATTTCTACCCCATGCCCGGGCGGCTGTTCAATACCCCCAACGTGAGCCTGCTGGCGTATACCGCCAAAATCGAGTAGAGGCTGAACCCGCGCAGGCGCGGCCCGGTTTGGCTTGACGGATGGGCGGCGACGGGATACAATGAGGGGACGAAACGCGCGATTCATCCGTTTATATTGGACTTTTCTACCCATCGCTCGTTTTGCGACACACCGGTTTTAAACCGGAACGAAAGGATGGAACCGTCATGTTTGGATTTCGCCCCGAAGGGCGGCGCGTCAAGCACATGGACCCGATCGTGCAGGCCACGCCTTACCTGATGCCCATGCGCTGCGACGCCATGGTTTTTTTACAGCACGACGTTGAGTACGAAGCGCTGATGCGCTACATTGCCGACAAAAGCCGCAACGAAGGCGTCAAAATTACGTTTTTGGAAATTGTAATCGCCAGCTACGTGCGCGCCATTTCGCAGGTGCCGGAAGTGAACCGTTTTGTGATGAACAAGCAGTACTACAACCGCAAAGAGCTGACCTGCGCGATGACCATCCTGATGAACACCGAGGATGGCAGCCTGAAGGAAAACGTTATTAAAGTGATGTATGATCCCAGTGATACCATCTACGACGTTGCGGCGCGCCTGACCGCGAAAATCGAGGCCAACCGCCAGCCGGATAACCCCGGGTTCGCCCTCAAGCTGGCTTCGTTTGCGCTGAGCATTCCGGGCCTGACGTCCGTGATCGCGTGGACGATCCGCGGGCTGGACCGTTACGGGCTTTTGCCCAAGGCGGTGATTGACGAGCTGCCCTTCCACACGAGCATGTTCATCACCAATAACGCCTCGATCGGTTTGCACAGCGTATACCACCATGTGTATAACTTTGGCAACACCAGCATGTTTTTTGGTATTGGCACCCCGGAGCGCGGCTATACGGTGGATGCGAAGGGCGCGCCCAAACGCTGGTGCACCCTACCCATTGGCATCACCGTGGATGAGCGCGTATGCGGCGGTGCGGTGTATGCCAAGCTGTTTACGTGGATGAAACGCTGCCTCAAAAACCCGGAACTGCTGGATACCCCGCCGGAAAAGGTTTATTACAATGAAGGCGCGGAGTATCACGTGCCCAAGCCCAACGAGGTGGATGTGCCCAAGGTAGGCGCGTCGGCCGTGCCGGTGGAGGCGTAAGCCGGTTTATGAATGGTATGGTTCGCGGCGCGGGGATCAGGTTCCCGCGCCGCGCCTTGTTGTAACCCTAACCCCCCGCCGAAGCGGAACCGGGTCAAGGGCAAGGCCCTTGTCAGGGTGCAGGGGCGAAGCTCCCTGCCGGGGTTTGGGGTGGAACCCCAAGCCTGACGCCGCAGCGTAAAAACCAGAGCGAGCGAACAGCCCGAAGGGCTATGAGGCGAGCGGCATAACCATCACGCCGCTTCTTTAGCAACCTGAGAACACAGCGCAGGAAGCAGGTTCCCGCGCCGCGCTTTGTTGTAACCCAAACCCCCCGCAGAAGCGGAACCGGGTCGAGGGCAAAACCTTTGTCAGCGTGCGGCAGTAAATCCCCTCTCGTCATTGGATGTAGCCTCCAACCTTCCCCAGTCATTATATCCATGCGAAAGAGGCATCCGCTCATAGCGAACGCCTCTTTTTAGCGTAGCTTCCTCAATCGAACCCCAAAGCTTTCCATTGAAACGAAAAAGCCCTGCCGGGAATCGCTTCCCGACAGGGTTTGTTGGCTTACTCCAGCACCTTGGCCACAACGCCGGAGCCAACGGTACGGCCGCCTTCGCGGATAGCGAAGCGGAGGCCCTGTTCGGCGGCGATGGGGGTAATCAGGTTGATTTCCATGTCG
>Ga0209098_1001094_pt1 | contig 26860 bp, 20 predicted proteins | sample AD_JPNHW1_MetaG_FD_184429 | JGI IMG/M metagenome (GOLD analysis project Ga0209098, IMG submission 184429) | Active sludge microbial communities of municipal wastewater-treating anaerobic digesters from Japan - AD_JPNHW1_MetaG (SPAdes) (version 2) | ecosystem: Engineered > Bioreactor > Anaerobic...
ATCCAAGCTGTCTGCAACCAATCCCATTGAATTGGAAAGGAATCCGGTCAGGAGTTCCAGAACAAAGAAAAACAGGTTGATGGAAAGTACACTCCACAGTAGCCGTCGCTGCAAATTATGGTCTTCCTGCGTCAACCCGTCTGAAACGATACTATCAATGAGTTTTGTATCAAAGCGCAAGGAGTCGAGCCGATTCAAGATATCAATGTGGTCTCCTGTATGATAGACGGTTAACTTTCGATGTTGTATATCGAATTCCAGGCCCTGGATCTCTTTCAGGTCGTCCAGTTTGATCCGAATCATCTGTTCTTCGGAAGGACAGTCCATTTTCAATATTGAGAAGGTGGATTTTTGCATTCTTTAAATTCGACCACGGGCTTATTTTGTTCTACAAAGGTATTGAGAATCTGTTTCCAATGAGAATGAGGAAAGCCGATGGAAAACCGGTTGTTGTTGAGAGAGGGAATTCAGGGAAAGATGGCTATAGGTAAATGGTTGATTTGATTGAGGAAATGGATGGTCAGGGAAAATTTCAAATAGAAAGAAAAAAACACTTATCTTTAAAAAATATTGCCCGGCAAATTAAATCATCTCAAAATGAAAAAAATCCTCTTCCCCCTGCTGATTATGCTTTTTTTTGCATGTACTAAAACGGATCAGGAGACCCCAACCGATAATCCAACGCTTGGCTGGGATAATGTGGTTTATCAGCCAGCCCTTACAAGTGTGATAGCTACGAATGGTCAGAATGTGTTGGTAAGAGGAAGTCACCCGATCGATGCTCAGGGTAATTTTGTTTACGATCAGATTCTGTCGGTCGTTACGACCAAAATCCCTTCCATCGATTTTTCAAACCACACCCTGATTGATGTTACAATGATCGGCGGCAAAGCAACCGGCGAATGGGCTCAGTTGAAACAGGAATTGCAGGCGTTCGGACTGGCCGATACAGCCGTTCCTGCTGCCTGGCCACCCTATACGGTCGGTTACGTGGCAACTTTATTGGGGACGAATGTCTGCGGTCACTCTGGTAAGTTTTGTTATTGGCCTATCCAGGGATTTAATCCTTCCATGCCAATGGAGCAAAAGGTCGGTCAGTTTTTTACCAACAATGGGTACAATGGTCAACCCGGAGGGTATAATTTTGACGGTCTCGTCTCCCTGTTGGATTCATTGCTAAAGGATAACACATCCCGGAAGATCATCTATTATCATTGCACCTTTGGTCACGACAGAACCGGCGCATTAACCTTTAGTTGGTTAGTGAAATTCGGAGGATATAGCAAAGCGTTGGCAATAGCCAAAGTTGACAGCATTTTCATACCCAACGAACACTACATGGGAATGATCAACGATTATTATACCTGGCTCTTCCCGTAGATTCGTTTCCGGATGGAAGTCTGTATCCGGCTTCTACGATGTACAGGATGAGGGATTGAACGTGGGTTATTCATCTGACCGTTAAAATGAAAAATCGTTCCACATGAAAAAAATTCTAATAACAACCGGAAATGGGATGTTTGGAAGGGCATTGATGGGTGCGATGAAATCAACTGATGTTCAGTTAAGGGTAATGGTACGTGACAGGAGCAAACTTCACTCTTTATCCCCCAATACGGAAATCGTGACCGGGGATATGGATGTACCTGAAACGTTGGATCCTATCATGGAAGGCATTGACGCTATATTTCTTTCCTCTCCCATGGACAACCGGATTGCGGACCGTGAAATGGCTGTAATAATAAAGGCAAAAAAGCACGGGGTTGGTCATATTGTAAAGATCGGAGGTGCAGTAAGGCATGAAGATGATATGCTTGCAAAAATGCATGGGAAAGTGATTGATTTCATTGGAAGTTCAGGGATTCCCTTTACCTTGATTTCCCCCAATTCAGTGATGGAGACATCGTTTCTGGAGAATACCCAATCCATAAAATACATGCACGCCATTTATGGTATTTCAGGCCATGGTAAAATAGGTCTCGTTGCACTCAAAGATATAGCGGAAGCAACTGCCCATGTTTTAATCACACCGGGTCATGAAGGTCAGAATTACGAAATCACCGGTCCCGGTGCTATTGATTTGTATGAAGCCGCCGAAATATTCACACGGGTTTTACAAACCAGGATACACTATATTGACCTGGATGAAAGCAGGTTTACCAGCATGTTGAAAAAGTATGACAAATCGCTGACGACTGAAAGGCTGGAGACGGAAGTTCTGTGTCACCTGCGCGCCTGGAAAAATGGCAAAGCTGATCTGGTAACCCACACCTTTAAAGAATTAACAGGTCGGCCTCCAACCTCACTGGAGGAATTCATCAGCGATAACCGGATACCCTTCACAAAAAACATGTTGCCTTCATTCATGGCATGGATGTTCAGGAAAATGTAACCCGCTAAGAAGGTGGACACTGAGACTTAGCTACTACAGTTATCTGGTTTTTCCATATAATCGAGGTCAGGCCACATTTAATTTCATCACTTCCAGTTCAGCACCTTTTAACAGGCCTTCAGAGCCTCTTTTCAGAACTTCTTCAGTGGTTTTTTCATCCAGATAATAATGTTCACATACATCACAAATATGTGCCGGGACCTCTTTGATCAGAATGATGGATCCATTCTTTTCAAGGGTAACTGTTACCTTCCCCTCATACATATTTCCTGCTTTACAAATGACGCATTCCATATTATCGGTTTTTAATTTTAAAATCAGGTGACCATAAATTTTTATCAGGTTCATAGGCGGTGACCATGATACAACCTCCCGTCTCAGAATCTTTGGCAACAAGGAGATGCAAAGGACGGTGATCAAGAAATCCAAGTAATAGAAAACTTGGATATGGTTTATCATCCGCATACTCGCGGATAACTTCACCATCATTCAAAATGAATTTCACCTCCGCCAAAGATATATTTCTCCTGAACATCTGGGAAATAATATGATCACTGAATAAGATTTTGTTGCAATTCACTGCTAAACCTTTGTACAAAGGTAGTGAAAATATTATCTGGCATCAAGACTTTGGACTCGAGAGTATATATACCGAAGCTCTCGGCACAAAAGATCAACAATCACATCAAGGAGATCACCGGCCACAAGAAGGACAGCGTCTTCAATAAGTATGTGAAGATTTCCGAAGAGTTTAAAAAGCTTGAGATGGAAAGGACCTGGGATAGTATTCCAAAGCATGTTAATAAGCAAAAACCGGCCGGAGAACGAAAAAATTCTGAATAGAAACCCACACAAAATGTTCACTTTATTGGGTTATACAGGCGTAGAAGTTCTTAAAAATGTATTATATTTGCATTTATTGGAACTAATTATGTGATTCAAAATACATTTTATGGAACGTAAGATTGAGAAAAAACTGGTCAACTGGAAAAATAGTTCATCTCGTTTGCCATTGATTTTACAGGGTGCCCGTCAAGTCGGGAAAACTTACAGTTTGCTTCAATTCGGACGCAAGTACTATAATAACACCGCATATTTCAATTTTGAAAGCAGAAGCGAACTGCATAGCATTTTTGATCGTGATCTCTCTCCTTCCCGAATTCTGAGGGAACTTTCTGCCTATACATCAGAACCAATAATTCCCGGGGATTCCCTTATCATTTTTGACGAAATTCAAGCTTGTGAAAGAGCTTTGACATCCCTGAAATATTTCACCGAAGAAGCTCCGGAATACCATCTTGCTGCAGCTGGCAGTCTTTTAGGGGTATCCATTAACCGCAAACGTCATTCATTCCCGGTAGGAAAAATTGAGCTTTTAACAATGCATCCCCTGGATTTTGAGGAATTTCTGCTTGCACTTGGGAAGGATAATGCAATATCCATCATCCGGGATGCCTACGGAAGCAATGAGGCATGCAGTCTTCATGAGACTTTTCTTGATGCTTACCGCGTCTTTATCGGAATCGGAGGAATGCCACAGGTAGTTAATGAATTCATCAGAACCAGGGACTACAATATGGTAATGGCAAAGCAGAAGGACATCATTGATGCCTACATCGCCGATATGGCAAAATATGCCGGACCCTCGGAAACTGTGAAGATCATCGCTGCTTTTAAAAGTGTACCGGCCCAACTGGCAAAGGAGAACCGGAAATTTCAATATAAAATCATTAAAAGCGGTGCAAGGGCGGTTCATTATGAATCAGCCCTTGATTGGCTGTCTGCTTCCGCAATGGTAATTAAATGCATAAAAGTATCGATGGGACAAGTTCCGCTTAATGCTTATGCAGAAACTTCTTCTTTCAAATTGTATATGGCAGATTCGGGCCTTCTATGCGCCGGATATGGTATTTCTCCTGAAGTATTTCAGAGTGAATCCTCCTCCTGGCAAGGAATTAAAGGAGCACTTACGGAAAATTACGTCGCATCGGTTTTGGTTTCTAACGGATATACACCATATTACTGGGAGTCGGAAGGAAAAGCTGAAATTGATTTTTTAATTCAGACAAAACAGGGTGCTGTTATTCCGGTTGAGGTGAAATCCGCAGAGAACGTCAGATCGAAAAGTTTGCTGCAGTTTATCTCCAGATACAATCCGCAGTTCTCAATACGAATCTCCGCTAAGAACTTTGGTTTTGAAAATAAGATCAAGTCTGTCCCACTATATGCGGGCTTTTGTATTGATTTTTAATCTCTCCTGGTCCAACTTTACGTCTTAATGGTTATGATCGCGAAAGGGGTTACAATGTGACCCGTTTCGCGCCCGATCACTAATTTTCCCTATTCACTGTGGAGAAAAATGAGGTGTTTGAATGCCAATAAATATCATCTCCGACGCGTCGGTGAAAACGTCGGTGAATGTGTCGGTGAAAATCTTAATTTTGTCAAGGCAGCCAATTTTATTGAAATAATTCTCGGTACGAATTGCGAATCGCGTTACTAAGTCTAAAACCATGGATGATGACCTGATAAGAACAGCCGCCTTCTCCTGGCTAAAAGGGCAGGTAGATATCCATAGTGAAATCCTGGACTAGTCAGACCTTGCCAACGGTTTCATGTTCAAGGAACATCGGATTCGCCTTGCCGGTCAATCAGGGATCTGGAAACCCCAGGTGATGCAATTTCCCATTTCAATCACCACGAAGTTTGGTGGACCTTATCCTGACAGATTGAATAAGGATGGGCTTATGCAACGACCAGCGCCAAGATCAGGCTTCACCAGCAGTCGTTTCGGGAACGGGTCCTGAAAGCGTACCGGAACCAATGCACATTATGCCGCTTAAAACATCCTGAACTTTTGGATGCTGCGCATATCATCGCAGACAATGAGGAATGGGGGGATCCTGTTATTCAAAATGGATTATCGATGTGTAAGATTCATCATGCCGCATTTGACAGGAACATTATCGGCATAAACCCTGATTACTATATCCATGTCCGAAAGGATATTCTTGAAGAATCGGACGGCCCAATGCTGAAATATGGTCTGCAATCACTGGAGAATCAAAAGATCATCCTCCCGGGCCATCACAGGGATTATCCTGATCAGATCCGGCTGGAAGAAAGGTTTGATCAGTTTCTGAAAGCTTCCTGATGGAATCGAATTCATCGGAAAATTGGGGAGTATTATATCATTAATCTGAAGGGAAGAACTGATTTACCCCGAATTGACACATCTAACTTTAAAAATAATCTAAATAAGTCAGTTTATTTTATTCAAAATGTCATTGAATCCTGGATAAATAGAAGTGTCGATGTTAACAAGAAAATCCAAAGGTTGGTGCTCCCCAGTGGAATTTTGGACAATCCAGAAAACCGACAATATCTAACCCCTGAAGTCAATCGACTTTTTCGTATAACATCAGAATTATCAATGATTTCGGAAGATGTAAAAAAAATTCCCCACTGAATTAAGTGAGGAATCCGTTTCGTACCCGGAGCCGGAATCGAACCGGCACGAGTGTTACCTCATTGGTTTTTGAGACCAACGCGTCTACCTATTCCGCCATCCGGGCAAAATGGCCGTGCAAAAATAATAAAATTCTTTTCAGCCACCCTTGCCTCCTTTCACCGAATTCCATTTTTTTATATTGCGGTTCTGTCCCGAAAAGTGTAATTTAGCAGCCCAGTACACCATCTCTCCCGAATATGGCAGCCAAAGTGAACATCTTCTCCGGCCGGGCTACAGCGTACCTGGCAGAGCAAATCGCCCAAAGTTACGGCACTGAACTGGGAAAAGTCTCTGTCGTGAAATTTGCCGACGGCGAATTTCAACCCGCCTTCGAAGACAATATCCGGGGAACCGACGTCTTCCTGGTTCAAAGCACCTACGCCCCTTCCGATAACCTGATGGAACTGCTGATGCTCATCGACGCCGCACGCCGCGCCTCCGCACGCAGCATCGTCGCCGTGATCCCCTACTTCGGCTACGCCCGCCAGGACCGGAAAGATAAACCACGCGTATCCATCGCCTCCAAACTGGTCGCTAACCTGCTCTCCGCAGCCGGCGTCAACCGCGTGATCGCCCTCGACCTCCACGCCGACCAGATCCAGGGCTTCTTCGACGTACCCGTTGACCACCTCTACGCCTCCTCCGTCTTCATCCCCTACCTGAAAAGCCTTTACCTGCCCGACCTGATCTTCGCCTCACCGGATACCGGCGGTACCCGCCGCGCCGGCTCTTACGCCAAAACCTTCCATACCAACTTCGTCATCTGCTATAAACACCGCTCCAAACCCAACGAAGTCGAAAAAATGGCCCTCGTCGGCGATGTCACCGGAAAAGATGTGGTACTGCTCGACGACATCATCGATACCGGCGGAACCCTCTGCAAAGCAGCTTCCATCATCATGGAAAACGGCGCAGCCTCCGTCAGAGCCCTGGTTACCCACCCTCTCCTTTCCGGCGACAGCTACAAACACATCGACCAATCAGCCCTGACCGAACTGGTCGTCACCGACAGCATCCCGCTCCATTGCCAAAGCGAAAAAATAAAAGTGGTCAGCACCGCCGACCTCTTCGCAGAAGTCATACGCCGCCTCCGCAAAAAAGAATCCATCTCCTCCCTCTTTAAAAGCTGAGAAATAATTCTTACCTTTGCACCCCCGATTTTTTATCTTCTTTTATCAACTTAACAACATTTAAAACATGAAAACGGTATCATTGAGCGGTTCTCTCCGCGAGAACGTAGGGAAAAAAGATGCCCGTAAAAACCGCAGGGACTTTAAAGTGCCTTGCGTAATGTACGGCGGAAAAGAACAGGTACACTTCACAGCCGACGAAAAAACACTGATGAAGATCATGCACACCCCCGTGGCCCATATCATCGAACTGGATGTGAACGGAAAAGTGCACCCGACCATCGTCCAGGATGTGCAATACCACCCCGTCACCGACCGCCTGCTACACGTGGATTTCCTCCAGATCCTGCCCGAAAAACCAGTGGTGATCAGCGTTCCGGTTAAAATCACCGGCACAGCCCCCGGCGTGCTTCGCGGCGGTAAACTGATCAAAAAAATGCGCAAACTGAAAATCAAAGCGCTGATGCCCTCCCTGCCGGATGACATTACCCTCTCCATCGACAACCTGGAAATCGGCGACTCGATCAAGGTTTCCGACCTTAAAATGGATAACGTTTCCTTCCTCGACCCCGCTACCAACGTGATCGTCGGCGTACGTACCGCCCGTGCCGTGGTCGAAGAAACAACCCCCGGCACTGAAGGTGCAACCGAACCAGCCGCTGCCGAACCGGAAAAGAAATAAACTACTGACCCTGCAGGGTTCATCCATGAGAAGGTGTAGGGTAAAAGACTTTACACCTTCTCCTGTTTTTTGAGTAAGTGATCTTTTTGATTTAGCTTCCGGAAAATGAAATATCTCATCGTTGGCTTAGGTAACATAGGCGACGATTACGCCGATACCCGTCACAACATAGGATTCCTTGTGGCCGATGCGCTTGCCGCCACGGGAGATGCTTCCTTTAAATCAGACCGCCATGCCGCTGTCACGAAAATAACCCTGAAAGGACGAACCCTGGTGGTGATCAAACCTTCAACATTCATGAACCTGAGCGGGAAAGCCGTCAGGTACTGGATGCAGAAAGAGGAAATCCCCCTCGAAAATATCCTGATCATTGTTGATGACCTGGCTTTACCGCTGGGGGCATTGCGCCTGCGTACCAAAGGCAGCGACGGCGGACACAATGGACTGATCAGCATCATCGAATACCTTGAATCGTCCGATTTTTCGCGCATCCGCTTCGGTATCGGCAACGATTTTGCGAAAGGATACCAGATCGACTATGTCCTGGGACGATGGAGCGACGAAGAGACAAAAATCCTGATGCCCAAGGTTAAGGAGGCGGTAGAAATGATCAAAAGCTTCGTGCTGATTGGCCCGGAACGAACCATGAATTTCTTCAATAAGCGGGGAGTTGGCGACAAACCGTCGAAAACAAGCGAGGAGTAAATTTGTTCCTTGCTTCAAATCCACCCCATCAGCTTATAGTAAGCGATCGCTGCTACTTCGCGGAGGATTTCTATTTCGTAACCAAGGTGCGTCCAGAACTTATAGCGCATCGTGATGTTGTCGCCCACATCCGGAATGTATTTGCGTCCACCCAGCCTTCCTGACTCGAACGACAAATCGGTTTCGATATCCTGCTCAAAAGCAGGCACCCCATCGACCTTCAGAAATCCGGCTTTCTTAAAGGCCAGCACCGCCCGGTAAAGATGTTCCGGGGAGGTCACCAGCAACAGGGAAGAGCCCCTTGCTCCTCCTGATAGATCCTGATTCTCCTTCGTGAGCAACGCGCGGGTCAGGAGCGCCTGCGCCCGCGTATTGGTGCCCTTGGGTTCGAAGAGGATGCGCCGGCTGTCGATACCGCGCATCACCAGCTCCTGCCGAACCTGGTAAAGCGAATGGAGGGTATCAGACAGGTTGCCGGGTTGGGCGATGATCACCTTTGCCCGGGTATAGTGACCTGCTACACGGGCAGTGTAATAACTTCGCATCAAAGCCGATTCGCTGGGCATACCGCCGCCGCCCAAAAAAACGATGTATTCGGGAGGACGATGAATGCCCGCTTTGCTCATCCCGAGGTTGTAACGGATCCAAAAAGGAGCCGTGGTCCACGCCAGGATGATCATCAGGGTGAATAAAGTTCCTATCACGATCATCATTGCACCCAGTATTTTAACTGCTTTTTTCATGCTGTCGCGGTCGGGATGCCAAAGATAGCAATTGATCGCTTATACCTTTCATGTTTCCACCGTTTTCAGGTTGGCCCGCATCACCTCCGCCAAAGGCACCTTCAGCACCTGCGATTCGATCCAGGCGGTAAAATCAAAGATGTGAAGGATTTGCTGCTCGAAGATGTCCTGCCGGATGGAATGGCACAATCCTTTGATCTTATCCCATTGTTTTGCGCGATGCACTGCCCTTCCGGCAGGTATCCGGGTCACCCTGCTGAACACCAGCCTTTCGATCCGACACCCCTTTTCCGCGGCGCGAAGATCGCGTTTCATCGACCGGATTTCGTAACGGATCAGTTCCGATTCACCAAGGTGATACAGTATGATCAGGTTAACCAACCGGATGGTGCGAAAAATAGGGAGAAAAATGATTTTTTTGTCGCTGAGGATCACCTGGTTCAGGAATTGATGTGCCTTCCTGAATTCGCCCAGTCCGAGATATACCAGCGCGGTGTAAAGGCAGAGTTCGGCCTGCCTTACCCGGTCGAGGGAAGCAATTTTGTCGTAAAGAATTGTTTTATAGGATTTTATGTGGTCTCTGCAAGGATTGAAATCACCCGTGTCAAGTAGAGGGAACAGCTCATACTGAAAAGTCAGACAGTTTAGGGTAAGCCGGAAATCGACCGAAGGACTTTCGATTTTTTTCAACTGTTCCACAAAATAACCCATCCCCTGGTAATTATGGATTCCGCGAAGGCTTACCAGTACCCCTTCGAGCATGTTCAGGTAATAGACCGGCGGAGTACTCCAGAGGTGTTTGTTGGCTTCAAAGAGGGTATTGAGCTCATGGTAGGAGTGAAAGGCCGATTTGTAGTCCCCCGCGCTGATAAGATAGTTGGATTGAAAGAGCTGGTGGAGTTTACGGATTTCGAAATTTTCAAGATTTTGGGAAGCAACGATACTCAGTTCACTGAATACCAAATCGTTCAGCTCATTTTTCTGTTTCGGTGAACGGGGATATCCCTTATAGATGATCCGGTGTTTGAGGATCTCAAAAAGAGAGGATTGTTCGTTGATTTTTCGCAGGTATTTGAGGGATTCATTGATTTTAAACTGTTTTCTGAGCAGTTTTTTTTCACTGGTTTTGGGGAAGTTGAGGGCTAAAAGGTATTCCATTTCGAGACGTGAGCTCAGCAGGAGCGCGTAATAATTTTCAAATTTTTCGGCTTTGTCCATCACTTCATCCAGCAGTGCGAAACATTCGTCGAAAAGCGATTTCTCATACAGTACCCGTGCCTGGAGGATCCGTGAGAAGAGGGAGTAAAAGCTATCCTGGTCCTTGCGTAGCCGGAGAAGTGTTTCGAGCAGCAGTTCAAAGAGATAGCGGGCCGAGGTTTCGAGGGAGCTGCCGGGTTTTTGGGACCGGTAGCGTTTTTTCAGGTCGGCTAACGGCAGGTCGTCGTTTTTTTCGATGAGATCAAAGAGCGCCAGGTAGTTGGGATCGGAGCGGGTGCGGCAGGTCCGTCCCCTGAAAGCTTTTTTCTCAGCCAGGGTCATTGAATGAATGAGAAGGTGAAGGGATTGGATCTGTGACATAACACCGGAAAGCAACAATAAAAATGGTTCTGCTAAATAGAATTGTAAATTTCAATCAATTTATTAACAAATAATATTTTTTATTTTATTTATTAACAATTATTTAGAAAATTTTCAGTTTATAATTGTTACTTTTTGAATTACAAATTTACGATGTTTTTTGATCAGTTTCCGGTTTTTTTGTAAATATCTTTGTACTCTCATAAAACTGAAATTCAATGCACTCAAAGAAAATCGTGGTGGTAGGCAGTTGTAACACGGATATGGTGATAAAAGCCGACAGACTTCCGGTACCCGGGGAGACGATCCTTGGGGGTACCTTCTTCATGAATCCCGGTGGCAAAGGAGCCAACCAGGCTGTTGCTGCAGCCAGGATGGGCGGGAGCGTTACGCTCATTTCCAAAACAGGGAACGATGTTTTCGGAAAACAATCGGTAATGCTGTACAATGCAGAAAACATCAAGACCGACTATGTCTTTTCCGATCCAAAGCATCCCTCCGGCGTGGCCATGATCACGGTGGATTCAAACGGTGAAAACTGTATCGTGGTTGCCTCTGGCGCCAATGCCTCTCTGAGCCCGGCCGACATCGACAAAGCCCGCAAAGAGATCGAGAGCAGCGACCTGGTGCTGATGCAGTTGGAGATTCCTGTCGAAACGGTGGAGTACGTTGCCGAAATGGCACACCGCAAAGGTATCCCGGTCATCCTCAATCCGGCTCCCGCCAGGACCCTCCCGGAAACCCTGCTGAAAAACCTCTATATCATCATCCCCAACAAATCGGAAGCAGAAATCCTTTCAGGAATCAAAGTAACCGATCAGGAATCAGCCCGGAAAGCAGCAGCTATCATCAGTGCCAAAGGGGTGGACATTGTCGTGATCACCCTGGGATCACAGGGCGCTTTGATCAAAGAAAAAGAGGAATACCACTTTGTGGAAGCATTCAAGGTCGATACCATCGACACGACAGCCGCCGGGGATACCTTTTGCGGATCTGTGTGTGTCGGACTTTCGGAAGGGAAATCCATTTCCGAAGCGGTCGAAATGGCCGCCCGTGCCGCAGCGCTAACCGTAACACGGATGGGGGCCCAGGGATCCATTCCCTATCGCCCCGAACTGGCATCATTGGATAAAAAATCTCAAAAAAAATCTACGAAATGAAACCTTACCGGCTTATAATCACCGCTTTATTTTTATTGCTCACCGTGGGAACCCTCCTCGCTCAGGAAGCTCCCCTGAAAATAACGGGAAAGGTTACCGATGCAACCGACAACCAGGGCATCCCGGGGGTTAACGTCTTTCTCAAAGGAACCCAGACCGGCGGCACCACCGACGTTAACGGAAATTATACCATCAACGCCACCAAAGGAGCCATCCTGGTCTTTCAGATGATGGGTTACGAAACACAGGAGTTCGCAGTGGGAAACCAGTTGGTACTGAACGTGGTCCTGAAAGTGGCGGTCACCTCCCTCGATGAGGTGGTAGTCATCGGTTATGGCACCACGACCAAAAAGGAGATCACCGGCTCCATTGCCACGGTGAAAGAAGACGATTTCAACAGGGGTTCCTACAACAATCCCATCGGGTTGTTGCAAGGAAAAGTGGCCGGTCTGGCCATCGTGAAACCCGACAATGCCGATCCCAATGCCAGTTATGATATCATTCTCCGCGGAACCAACACCCTGACTTCAGGACAGGGCCCCCTCATCATCGTGGACGGAGTTTCCGGCGTTGATCTCAAAAACATCAGTCCGGAAGAGGTGGAATCAATCGATGTGCTGAAAGATGGCTCTGCCGCCGCCATTTACGGCACAAGAGGCTCCAACGGAGTCATCATCATCAGTACCAAAAGGGCCAAAGCCGGTTTTACCAAAATAGAGTATTCGGGACAAATCTCCGCACAGGTAGCCCCGCGCGGAGTTAGAAACCTCAATGCAGACGAGTTCGAATACGCCATCCGCGAATATGCTCCCGATAAACTGGTGAACCTTTATGGAGATAAAGTCGATTGGTTCAAAGAAGTGACCACGGCACTGCCCTTCAGCCAGCAACATAACCTGGCCGTTTCGGGTGGATCGGAGAACTTTTCGCACCGTACAACACTTTTTGTCGATTTGGCCCAGGGACTGCTGCAAAACAATACTTCCAACAAATTTCTTGTCAAGACGAACATCAACCAAAAAGCTTTCGGTAATTTTCTTACCCTCGATTACAACCTGAGTTATGGCTTGCGCAATGCCTCGCCAGCCAACTATGATATTTTCTACCAGGCGTTTATCCGTAATCCGACCAGCCCTGTTTACGACCCGTCGAACAGCTACACGGGGGGCTATACCTACCTTGAAGGCGTCGATTATTACAACCCGGTGGCCATGCTCAACGAGCGAATTCATAAGGTGAAAACCAATGATTTTTCTGGAAACGTAAGGGCAACACTCCGGTTTACCAAAGCCCTCAACTGGTCGAACCTTTTCTCTTACGACCTCTCCGACTGGGAAGAGACCTCCTATCGGACCAAGTATTATCCCAGCCGACTGGGGCGTAACGGGGAAGCTGAAATCGACAACGGACGACAGGGCAACCTTCAGTTCGAGAGCACCCTGAACTATTCCACTACCTTTGGAAAAAGCAGTCTGCAGGCTTTGGCCGGATATACTTTCCAGCAAATCGATTACAACGACTCATACCTGATCAATTCAGGATTTGATTCTGACTATTACACGGTAGATAACATCGGCGCCGGCTCTGCCCTGGCCGACGGAACAGCGGAGATGGGATCGTACCGGAGCCGCAGCCGTCTGATCTCCTTCTTCGGGCGCGTGATGTACAATTTCGACGACCGTTACCTGGTCTCGGTTTCCCTGCGTCGTGAGGGATCTTCCAGGTTTGGCGCCAACCACAAATGGGGATGGTTCCCGGCTGCCAGTCTGGGCTGGCGGATCAACCGCGAAACCTTTATGAAAAATGTAAAATGGGTCAACGACCTGAAATTGCGTGCAGGGTTTGGCGTTACCGGTAACCAGGATTTTGCCAATTACAAATCACTGACCCTGATGGGAAGAGCGGGTAAATTCTATTACAACGGAGAATGGATCAACACTTATCAGCCGGTCTCCAATCCCAATCCCGATCTTCAGTGGGAAAAGAAACAGGAGTTGAACGGCGGGATTGATTTTGGTTTCCTCGACAACCGGCTCAGTGGCGCCATCGATTATTACTACCGCTGGAGTACCGACCTGCTCTATACCTATACTGTATCGGTACCCCCCTACCTTACCGACCAGCTTTATACCAACGTCGGAACCGTCAGCAACCAGGGGGTGGAACTCACCCTGAATGCTGTTCCGGTCAAAGGAAAAAAATTCGTCTGGAACACCACCCTGACCTTCAGCAAAAACATCAACAAGCTGGTCAAGTTCTCCAATGAGGAGTTTACCTCCAAATATGTGGAGATCGGTTGGCTGGGAGGCGCATTCCCGCTTAACTGCCAACGGCTTGAAGAGGGACAACCCATCGGTACCTTCTATGGCCCTGTGTGGCTGGGAGTGGACGAAAGCGGTCACGACAAGTTCAAAAACCAGGACCCGGTCGGCCACGTGAGTCCCGACAAATGGGAAGAGATCGGCAATGCCAATCCTTTCTGTATGTTGGGCTGGAGCAATACCTTCAAGTATCGCCAATGGGATCTCAACTTCGCGCTGCGTGCGCAGATCGGAGGGGATGTCCTCAACATGTACCGGCTATATTACGAAAACTGGCAAAGCCTGGGGAGGAACATTGTCCACTCACAACTGGATAATCCCGATTTCATCGGTACCGGCCAGTATTCATCGAAATACGTGGAAGATGCCTCTTTCCTCAAACTCGACAACATTACCCTGGGTTACAATTTCCCAAAAATATGCAAGTACATCTCCAACCTGAGGATTTTCGCCACGGCCCAGAATGTTTTTTGCATTACCGGCTATAAAGGGCTCGATCCCGAAGTGAGCCTGAGCGGCCTGACTCCGGGCATTGAGTACCTTTACTACTATCCTAAAACCACCACCATTACCCTGGGGGTTAATCTTGCTTTTTAATGATGAAAAGAAATAAATGATCCATGAAAACAAGTAGATTTTCCATCCTGATCCCGGCCATAACCCTGATGCTGACCCTTTTTTCCTGTACCAACCTGGAAGAAAAGGTCTATTCGGATATTCCGCTCGATGACTTTTTTCACACCGAGAAAGATGTCCTGATGAACGCCGGAAGGGCTTACACCAAATTACAGAAATTTCCGGAAGAATTCAGTCTCTGGACGCTCGACGAGATGGCCTCCGATGTGATGGTAGCCCCGGCGCGTGATGATGGTTTCGTGTGGGACAACGGGCGCTGGAACGAGATCCAGAAACACCAGCTCACCCCTACCAATAAAATTCTGACCCTGGCCTGGGGCTTCGTGTTCGAAGGGATCAGCGCCTGCAACGAAGTGATCTATGAAACCGAACAATCGACCATCACCTTCCCCGAAAAAGAGCGGGTTGTTTCAGAAATAAAAATTCTGAGGGCCTATTTTTATTATCTGGCCATCGATAACTGGGGCAACATCCCCTTTACGGTTGACTACACCGATAAGGAGTTGCCGGTACAAAAAAACCGACAATATGTATTCCAATACATTGAGAGCGAAATCCTTGCCAACATCGATAAATTGCAGGACCAGCCCACTGCCGATTATTACGGAAGGGTTACAAAAGGAGTAGCTTACACCCTGTTAGCCAAATTGTACCTGAATGCCCAGGAGTGGATCGGTGAAAACAAATTTGAAGCCGCCGTTGCCGCCTGCGACCAGGTGATCGCTTTGAATGCTTACATGATCGAGGACAATTATTTCGACAATTTCGCGGTCCACAACGAGAACAGCCGGGAGAACATTTTTGTCATTCCGATGAATTCGATCTTTACCAAAGACCGTTTTTATTGGTACACCCTGTCATTGAATGACGCCAGCCGTACCACTTTTAATTTCAAAGGCGGGATGTGGGATGAATTTGTGATCCAGCCCGATTTTTATACCAAATATGCCGAAAATGATCTGCGAAGGAACAGTTTCCTGGTCGGACAACAAAAAGATAAGAACGGGGTTGATATCTACATTAAAAATGAGAGTACCGGTGAGATGGAGCCCTTTATCTATACTTATACCATCGACAATTACATGGCCAGAAAAAAATGGGAAGGCGCAAGGATTTGCAAATATGCTTACCAGGATGGGCTTGAATATTATGTGACCGACATGGAAAACGATTTTGTGATTTTCCGCTATGCCGATGTGCTTTACACCAAACTGGAGGCGCTCTGGCGGATGGGCAGGGCCGGGGAGATGATCACCGATGCAGGGTTGCAGAAGATCCGTACCCGTGCAGGGCTGGAACCGCTTCAGGTAGGTGATTTGACCAACGATGGTTTTTTGGATGAGCTGGGCCGGGAATTCGCCCTGGAGGTCCGCCGCCGGCAGGATATGATCCGTTTCGGTGAATGGGGAAAAGCATGGTGGAACAAACCCCCTTCGGGTCCCAATGCCAAACTCTTTCCCATCCCGCAAACAGTATTGAATTCTAATCACAACCTGGTGCAAAATCCTCAATAACAACAATGCCATGAAGCCTGCTGTCGCGGATCGCATTTGTAAAAATTTACTCATCACCGGTGTTTTGTCAGCCGGAATTTTACTGTCATCCTTTTCAGCCAAAGCATCGGGCGGTCAGTACCGTACCATCAGTGTGAAGACGTTGCATGACAAGATCGCGGCGGCGTGGATCGGGCAGATGGTCGGGAACATTTACGGACTTCCTCATGAAAACAAGTATGTCGCGGAACCGGGTCCCGAAAAATGGCCTTATGGCTATACCAAGAACCTTGACAAGCTGAAGAAATACAATGGCGCTTTTTCAGATGATGATACGGATGTAGAGTACATGTACGTGTTGCAAATGGAAAAGTGGGGGCCCGAACCGACCTATGCCCGGCTGAGAGATGCCTGGATGTACCATATCCGCGACCGGGTATGGCTGGCCAACCGGGGGGCTTTGGGACTGATGCACTTTGGATACACCCCGCCTTTTACCGGTAGCAAAATGCTGAATCCCCACTGGTACCAGATCGACCCGCAACTCATCAATGAAGTGTGGGCCTTTACGGCTCCGGGAATGGTGAATTATGCAGCAGCCAAATCCGACTGGGTAGCCCGCATCACGAGCGACGACTGGGGTGTGGAGCCTACGATTCATTACGGGGCGATGTTTGCTGCCGCCTTTTTTGAAAAAGATATCCGTAAACTGATCGATATCGGACTTTCATCTCTTCCTGCAACAGGACGCTATGCCGCCACGGTAAAAGAGATGATCGCCCTGTACGAGAAACATCCCTCCGACTGGAAGGCAGCCCGGCAGGAGATGGCCCGGACTTATTATACCGGGGAACCTGATATGACCCGTACCATCTGGAATGCCAACCTCAACGGCGCTTGTGCTATCCTTGCTCTGCTGTATGGTCAGGGAGATTTTCAAAGAACCCTCGACCTGGCTTGTGCCATGGGTTTCGATGCCGATAACCAGGCTGCCACCTTAGGCGGCTTATTAGGGGTAATCAATGGGATGAAGGGGCTTCCTGCAGACCTTTACCTTCCTGTCGCCGGTTGGACGGAACCCTTCAACGATACCTATATCAACATCACCCGGTACGATCTGCCGGATGCCAAAATCTCTTCCATCATCGATAAAACCGTGAAGGCAGCCCTTGACCTTGTACTTTTAAAAGGCGGATCGTTAACGGGAAAACCAGGGAATCAGACACTTACTATTAATACGGAGGCCCAATACAATCCTCCGCTTGAATTTTACCTGGGGCCTTTGCCCCGGATGGAGGTTAACCGACCCGTTGATTATACCTTTTATACTTCTGCCAACCAGCATTATAACTGGAGCCTGGTCTCCGGGTCAGTTCCAAAGGGAATGACTTTCGTAAAGGGCAGGTTATCAGGAACTCCTATTGAACCTGGCTTTTCGGAGATCGTGTTGCAACTGGACAACGGCCGCGATAAGATCACCCGTAGCTTCCAACTTTGGGTCCGCGGAGAAAACCTGGCCCTTTCTGCCGATACCCTTCTGGCCAATATACGGCACCTGAATGAAGCGGTACTCGATTCGTGCTGGTACACCTTTGGGAAGTCGATGTATGCGAAAAATGTAAATGTCATCAACGATGGCATTGTGAATGGCCCGGGATCAGTTTTTTACAGTCTGGCAGCCAAGGCGAAAATCCCTAAAATAGATTATTACGGCTTCGGGTGGGATTCGCCGCAACACATCAGCCGGATTGCTTTCCATACCGGCGGAATGGAGGAGTTTGGAGGATGGTTCACTTCCCTGAATGTGCAGTACCTGGATTCGACAGGGCAATGGAAACCGGTTGAAAAGCTCTCCGTCGATCCGCAACTGCCGGGCAACGAACCCGTTTTTTTCCAGCCCCATTTCGTGGAATACATCCTCTCTTTCCCTGCCATTGAAACCAGCGCCATCCGTATTATCGGCGATGCCGTCATCCAGAATCACTGGAATAAATATACTAAAAACGTATCCGGGTTTACTTCGATCACAGAACTCAGCGTTTACCCTTAAGCCAAACCGTATGCGAAACACACGCCTGTTCTTTCTTTTTCCGATGCTCCTGCTGATGGTTTTCATGAGCGGGTGCCTCCGTAAGTCTTCTCAGGGAAACAGTCCGGGATCTACCGTCACACTTTCAAAAGAAAAGTTGCACGACAAGATCCGCGGTGGATGGGCCGGACAAACCATAGGGGTGGTGTACGGCGCTCCTGTTGAATTCAAATTCCAGGGTTCACTGATCAATGAATACCAGAATATTCCCTGGAACGATGGCAACGTGAAATATTGGTGGGACAAAAAGCCGGGGTTGTTTGACGATGTTTATACCGATCTCAACTTTGTGGAGGCTTTTGAAAAATACGGGCTGGATGTCTCCCGTGATACCATTGCTGCCCATTGGGCCAGGACCTCTTATCATCTGGCACATGCCAACCAGGCTTCGCGGTATAACATCCTCAACGGCATCATGCCCCCTGCTTCCGGAAACTGGAAAAACAATCCCCACGCCGATGATCTTGATTTTCAAATTGAAGCTGACTTTATCGGGTTGATGTGCCCGGGGTTGGTTAACAAATCGTCTGAGATTGCCGACCGCACAGGGCATATCATGAACAGCGGAGATGGTTGGTACGGAGGTGTTTTCGTGGCCGCGCTTTATTCTCTTGCCTTCATCTCCGACGACCCGCAAGATATAGTGGAACAGGCGCTGAAGAACATTCCGCAGCAAACCACTTTTCACCAGTGTATTGCGGATGTTTTATCCTGGCATCAGGAACATCCGGGTGATTGGAAAGCTACCTGGTTTGAACTCCAGAAAAAATGGGATCGCGATGTGGGTTGTCCGAAAGGCGTTTTTCTCTCTTTTAACATCGATGCAAAGATCAATTCCGCTTACGTAGCCTTGGCGCTCTTGTATGGGCAAGGAGATTTCACAAGGTCGGTGGATATTGCCACACGGTGCGGACAGGATGCCGATTGCAACGCGGCCACCGTGGGCGGCGTGTTGGGAGTGATGCACGGTTATTCGGGGATTCCCGAGTTTTGGTCCAAACCCCTCAGCGAAATCGAACCGTTGAATTTTGAAGGTACAAGCATGTCATTGGAAAAAGCTTATGCACTGAGTTATAAACATGCACTGGGGATTTTACAAAAAGCAGGTGTGGACACCGCTGCTGCAAACCTCGCCATTCCGGTCACTGAACCTGTGCCTGTAGCCTTCGAACAGAACTTCGATCAATGCTATCCCATTTCCCGCGAGAAGATCGATCAATCCTACACCGGCAGCTTTTCTTTTGAATTCACGGGAAACGGGTATATCCTCTATGGAAACCTGATCAAACGCTCAAAAATCGACACGAACTATATTGACCGGGTTGCCAAAAAGCTTGGTACCGAAGTTTTCGGCCTGGCGGAACCAGAGGATCCTTACGTAGCCGAACTGAAAATCTATATCAATGACCGGTTGGATGAAACCGTCAGGCTTCCCATGAAAAACAGCGCCCGGCGGCTTGAACCGGCCTGGAAATACCAGCTTCCCGAAGGACATTACAGGGTCCGGATCGATTGGCTCAATCCCGATCCCGGGTACGAGCTCCGGATCAATGACCGGGTCATCTATTCCTCTGTTAAACCCACCGGAAATATTCCCAATACCGCAACATTTTGAACACCCGACGTCCTCCATATTATCTCCTCTTTGCGTTGGTAATGATCCTTCTTACAGGGTGCAGCCATGATGAAAAGCAAAGGCTCCCGGTGAAGTTTCCACTGACAAAGGAGGCCCTTCGCGATAAGATCAAAGGAGGATGGGCCGGTCAAACCATCGGGTGTACTTACGGTGGTCCCACCGAATTCAGGTTCAAAGGAACCATGATCCAGGATTATCAACCCATTGTCTGGTATGATGATTATATCCGCGAAACCTTTGAGGCCGATCCGGGATTGTACGACGATGTTTATCTTGATCTCACTTTTGTGGAGGTGATGGAGCGTGCAGGTTTGGATGCCCCCGCTGATTCCTTTGCCCTTGCTTTCGCGCATGAAGACTATAAACTCTGGCATGCCAACCAGGCCGCTCGTTACAACATCCTTAACGGCATCATGCCTCCCGCCTCCGGCCACTGGATGAACAATCCCCATGCCGATGATATCGACTTTCAGATCGAATCGGATTTCGCCGGCTTGATGACGCCCGGAATGATCAATACAGCCGCCGCTATCTGCGACAAGATCGGACACATAACCAATTATGGTGACGGATGGTACGGCGGGGTCTTCATGGCCGGAATGTATGCTACCGCCTTTCTCACCGACGACCTGGAGGTAATTATCGAAGAGGGGTTGAAGCCCATTCCCCCCCGGAGCAAATTTCACCAGGTGATCAGCGATGTCATCCGCTGGCACCGTCAATATCCCGACGACTGGAAGCAATGCTGGTTTGAAGTCGAAAAGAACCATACCTCCGAAAAGGGCTGTCCTGAAGGCGTCTTCAACGCTTTTAACATCGATGCCAGCGTGAATGCCGCTTACGTGGTCATCGGTCTGCTATACGGGGAAAAAGATTTCACTAAAACCATGGAGATTGCCACTCGCTGCGGACAAGATTCAGATTGCAACCCTGCTACAGCCGCAGGTATCCTGGGCGTTATCCTGGGCTATGACCATTTGCCTGCAAACTATAAACCCGCCATCGAAAAGGTGATGGATCTGAAGTTTCCTTATTCCCTCTATTCCCTGAACGAGATCTGTGAGATGAACTTCAGGCAAACCCTGACGCTGATCAATAACAACGGCGGAGTGGTAAAGGGCGATTCGATCCTGCTGGCGGTTCAGCAACCTCAGCTTCTCCGTTTTGAACAATCCTTTGAAGGGATGGAACCCGCGAAAGAGCTGCTGGTCCGGAAGGATTTCCTGAATGAACCCATCACCATTCCCTTTACCGGCAACGGAATCGTGGTGTTGGGAAATGTCAAAAGCCAGTGCAGCGAAACAACAAGTGACTATTGTGCACTGCTGGATGTCTATTTGGATGGAAAAATGATCGATCAGGTGAAAATGCCCTTCGATTATATCATCCGGAAATACGATATCTGGCATAAATACGGAATGGTGAACGGCGATCATGTGGTGCAGATACGGTGGAGAAATCCCGACCCGGCTTTCCGGATCACGCTGAAATCTTATGTCGTTTACAAGGAGGCACCCGGTTCAACGGAAACGATGAAAAAACAGTAATGAAACGATAGAAACAACACGGTGAATCATAGTTTTGCACATACCGGTCTTTTTCTTTGGGCACTGCCCCTTCTTGTGGCATTCTCCGGAGGGTGCAGCCGTGAATCCGTACCGGAACCTGAACCCGTTCCTTTCGTCAGGCTGTTGGAACATCAGACCCTGAACAGCCGGATACTGAACCGCACAATCCATTATGCTGTCCTTTTACCCGAAACTTATCCTGATAAAGAGACCCGTTTCCCCGTGGTTTACCTGCTACACGGTTTCGGGGAATCGGAAACCGGCTGGTACAAATCGGGAAATTTCAGGTACTACTCCGACCAGTTCGCCTCCGAAACAGTACCGATGATCTACGTGATGCCTGAAGGTTTCAATACATACTGGATCAATAAATACAACGGAAACTACCCCTACATGGACATGTTCACCAGGGAACTGGTTCCGGCCATTGACTCCCTGTTCCGTACGGTGCCAGATGCCATTCACCGGGCTGTCATGGGTTATTCCATGGGAGGATATGGCGCTATGATCATGCCGGTTAAAAACCCGGATCTCTTTAAAACCGGAGTGGCGTTAAGCATGTCGTTCCGGACGGACGAACAATATTTAGCCGAACCTCAAGGGGTTTTCGATTACCAATGGGGAACAGTTTTCGGAGGAATCGGAACCACCGGAAACCAAAGACTCACCGATTATTTCAAGGCATACAGCCCCTTTCATTTCCTGGGTCAGCCTGGCGGATCTTCCATGGAGGGCATCAATCTCCTGATCGATTGCGGAGATGATGAAGAAACCCTCTCCTTCACCAACAATGCTTTTCACGATACCTTGCGATCAGCGGGTATTCCCCATCTTTACAGGGTACGGAGCGGAGGGCACTCCTGGGACTACTGGCACCATTCGCTGCCTGAAGCCCTGAAATTCATCGCTTATGCCGTCAGGCAGATGCCCTATCCTTCTGACCCGGCTCCGCCGGATTATGGTTCACCGGTACCGGCCGACAGGATTTTTGATGAACAGCTCCCGAAAAGCGGAATCAATTACACGGTATGCGTTCCCAGTACCTACGCGGGCAGTACTACCCAATATCCATTGATATTGGTAATCCACGACCGTACCAAAGGACTTGAATCTTCCGACTCTCAAAAGCTGCTTGCTTTTTGCAACACCCTGATGAACAGTTACAAACTACCGGAATCGATCGTGGTCGAGGTTCCGTTGCAAGACACGTTCATTGATTCCGCAGCCATGCAGGAACTACTCATTCTGGTCAGATCGGAATACAGGACCTTTAACGACCGGGCACATACCCTGATCCTGGGTAATGACCAGGGTGGACGTATAGCCGCTGAATTGATGCATGGGTTCTTCTCTACAGTCGGGAGTTGTTTTCTCTTCGATGCTGCGCTGGACCCCGGTGCGCAACCCGCTTCCCGCGACCTCTTTTACTATCTGGACATTACGGACCAGGGTGTCAATTACCATCCTTACCACCACTTCTACCGGCAGCTTCGTGAAACTTCAACTCCTTACGAATACCGCGTCAGACAAGGAACCCCTTCGCATGATACCTTCCTGAACGGTATCGGTTCAGCGGCATTGTACATGAAAGATCACCTAAAAAATACCCGGTTATGAGCAAAAGGATGATTGGTATGACCCTTTTGGTCTTTTTTATAACCACGGTTTCTTATGCAGGAGATCCGCCAAGGATCATTGAAAGCCTCTCGATGCCCAGCAAGATCCTGGGAGAGGAGGTAAGATTTTCAGTCAGTTTACCGGTTGGTTATTACCAAAGCGATCACTCTTACCCGGTGGTTTACTTGTTACACGGTCTGGGCGATGATGAAACCTCCTGGCTGGAGTATGGCCGCATCAGTCAGTTTGCCGACAAGGCTGAGGAAGACGGCGAAATTGTCCCCATGATTTTTATAATGCCGCAGGGTTTCCGGACCTATTACGTGAATGATTACAAGGGATCTTTCCGCTATCAGGACATGTTTATCGAAGAGCTCGTTCCATACATCGATCAACAGTTCAGAACCCTGAAAGAAAACAAACAACGTGCCCTGATGGGCTATTCGATGGGAGGATTCGGGGTCTTTAACCTTGCTGTCAGGCATCCGGAGGTATTTGGTGTATCGGTTCCGCTGAGCATGTCGGTCAGAACCGACATCCAATACATGACGGAGGATCCCCGCGGGTGGGATGAACAGTGGGGCCGTCTTTTCGGAACACCCGGGAAGAAGGATTCAGCCAGGCTTACTCCCTGGTACCTTCAAAACAGCCCCTTCCATATTCCCTATGGGGCTGATTCGACCGCATTCCGGAAAATACGGTTGTACATGGACAACGGCGATAAAGAGCAAACCCTCTGCCGCGCCAATGAGACCCTTCATATCCTGATGGAAGAAAAGAAAATACCCCACGAATTCAGGGTCCGGGAAGGGGGTCACAGTTTCGATTACTGGTGTTCAGCATTGCCTGATGCTCTTCGTTTCATCAGTGATGCTTTTGAAGAGAAACCTTACAGGGGTGACTTCCGGCCGGAGGTTTCCTTTCCACCGGTTCCCCGTGACAGGATCCGTCATTTAGCGGAAGGGAAAGAAAAGGCTATGGTGGTGGTACCGGAAGATTATGATGAAACCAATCGTCGTTATCCGATCCTTTTTTTGATTGGTTTCCTGAATGAGACCGAACGGGAAAACATTGCAGCCTTGACCGACCGGGCAACAGCAGATAACGCCGTCGGTCCGATGATCCTGGCTTTTTTCCCGGTCACGGATTCAGCAAGCCTGGCTTCGCTTGTCAGCAAAACAAGTGATCAATTTCGTGTAAGGAGTGGTTTTCGCATGAAAGTGGTGGCCGGGACCGGTGAAGGAGCGTCCATAGCGCTTTCTATGGCTTTGATCCCGGAATCTTTCGGTGGCTGCCTTATTACCGGTGGAACTTTATTCCCTGAACAAGTAACGGGCATGTTGAACGGAATCACGCGGGAAACCATGAAAAGGACTCCTTTGTTTGTGGATGCACCTTGTCACGGGAAGTACACTGGCGGCAACGGGACTTTGCACATGCTGCTTCGTGATCGCGAAATCTACCACGAATACCGGGTAAGGGAAGGAGATGGCAGCGGGAATTGGTTGACCGGTGGATTTCCTGAAATGATCCGCTTTGCGGCCCGACAGTTTCACCGGTAAAGAAGAAACTCAAAAAGTATGATCGTAATAATTAAATAACATTCCATTAAATCCAATCAACCATGTACATCGTAAGTAGTTACACTTTGGCCGTTGTATTTTGTTTTGTCACCATGCTATGCTGGGGATCATGGGGCAACACCCAGAAGTTGGCCGCGCGTACCTGGCGGTACGAATTATTTTACTGGGACTATGTAATCGGGATCCTCCTCTTTTCTCTCGTAATGGGTTTCACCCTGGGAAGCATCGGTGAAAAGGGGCGCAGTTTTATTCCTGATCTGTTACAGGTTAGCAGTGGTAATTTCTGGAGCGCTTTCCTTGGTGGCATCATTTTCAATGCTTCCAACATCCTTCTTTCTTCATCGATCTCGCTGGCAGGGATGGCAGTTGCTTTTCCGGTAGGAGTAGGATTGGCGCTGGTGCTGGGGGTTCTGGTCAATTACATCGGTACTCCGGCGGGTGATCCCGTGACTCTCTTCCTGGGGGTGGGGCTCATCGTAGCTGCTCTGATCTTCAATGGTATCGCTTCAGGGAAGATGAACAGCAACAGCGGGTCATCGACTGCCCGGAAAGGGATCTGGGTTGCGGTTGCCGCCGGTATCCTGATGGCTTTCTTTTACCGTTTCGTGGCTGCTGCCATGGATCTCGGGAACCTGGAAGCGCCCAGTGCAGGAATGGTGACCCCTTATACCGCGTTTTTCATCTTTGCCCTGGGAATTTTCATCAGTAACTTCCTCTTCAATACCCTTTTGATGAAAAGACCCTTTGTCGGGGAAAAGGTTGCTTACAAAGCCTATTTCGCAGGCAATCTCTCAACCCATCTGGTGGGGGTGCTGGGCGGTCTGATCTGGGGACTGGGCACTTTATTCAGTTATATCAGCGCGGGGGTTGCCGGAGCGGCGATCTCTTATGCCCTGGGTCAGGGAGCCACCATGGTGGCTGCTCTGTGGGGTGTCTTTATCTGGAAAGAGTTCAGGGGAGCCAACCGCCCGGTCAATGTTTTGCTGCTACTGATGTTCCTCTTTTTTATTTCCGGACTGGTTATGATCATCATGGCCGGAAACCAATAATACTTTTTGTAAACTTATTATTCATCTATAACCATTAATTCCTAAATCAATTACCAATGAAAAAGCAACTTTCTTTACTGGCGCTGGCACTGATCCTGGCCGCCTCTTTCTCTTCCTGCAAGAAGAGTAGTGATGATTCCGATCCGGTGGTTGTAACCGCCTCACCCATCAAATCGATCGGGGTGGTTTATACCGACGGGATTGAACGGTATGATATCACCTATGATGCCAACAAGCGTATCCAGAAAATCGATGATTACTGGAACGACGCTTTAGACAAGACCATTACCTATGACTGGACAACGGCCGGAAAGCTGACCTACACTTCAGGTACCAATGTAACGGTGTATGATATCAACGCGAATTACATGGTCGTAAAAGAAGATTGGGGCGGCGGTGAATATGCGCTCTATGAGTACAATACCGACGGGTATCTGGTGAAAATCACTGAACACTGGGGTGATGCCGATCACCTGAAAATGGTAGCTGAGATCACCAATGGCAACATCACCAAACACACTACCTACGATGACGACGGTGTAACAGCCAAAAAAATCAAGATCTTTTACTATACCAACGGCGATAATGTCAACGACATTTTCCAGGCTTCCATGGTGGACAACAACACCAAACCCATTGGCAACCTCTTTGGCAAGCCCAGCAAAAAGCTGGTGGATTACTTAGAGTACTGGGATCCCCGCGAAACCCCGATCGTGGTTAAACGGACTACCATCAACTACGTCTTCGATACCAAAAACCGCCCGACCACCATTACCCGCGTAGGTGACGGCTGGCAGGAAGTGTACACCTACTCCTACTACGAATAAATCTTGTTCATTTCATTATTACTTTCCAATTTTCATACTGGTTGATTTGTGTTAAGGCCTATCCGCTTTTTGATTGATTGAGGATTGGCCCCTGAGGCTGAAGGGGTGCTCCGGGAGTTCCGGAGCCCTCTCTCTCCCTC
>Ga0209098_1001097_pt1 | contig 26845 bp, 20 predicted proteins | sample AD_JPNHW1_MetaG_FD_184429 | JGI IMG/M metagenome (GOLD analysis project Ga0209098, IMG submission 184429) | Active sludge microbial communities of municipal wastewater-treating anaerobic digesters from Japan - AD_JPNHW1_MetaG (SPAdes) (version 2) | ecosystem: Engineered > Bioreactor > Anaerobic...
AATTCCCGATCGGCGGTATAGTCCGCGACTTCCGAATACTCGGAACTGACCCGGTGAAAGTCCGGGACCGACAGTAAAGTCTGGATGAAAGAAGGATGACAGCAAAGAACGCTGCTTGATGAAGGCAGTTGTTTCTTTTCCTGTTTTATTTCTCTCGCGCTGCCCTGGATTTGATGTCAGGGTATTTTTTTAAACAGGCGCAATGAGAAAAATAATTTCTTTTTCCTTTCTGATGCTTTTTTTGCTGTTAAATGGCTTTGCAGCCTTGTGTCAGAGCACCGGAATACTCACCGGCCAGGTACTCGACTACAATACCGGAAAACCTGTTGCAGGAGCAGCAGTCGTTGTTCCAGGTACCTTATCCGGCGCTGCCACTGATTCTTCAGGATATTTCAGGCTGCTACTATTACCCGCGAAGTATGATGTAACAATTTCACATCTTTCCTATAAGCGATTTGAGTTCAGTTGCAGGATTCAGGAGGACAAGGTTTACGAGGCAGGAAAATTATACTTATTACCGGTTGTCGTAACACTGAACGAAGTCAGGATAATCTCGTCATTCGTCTCTGATCGCAATACACCGGTTGCTGTAACCACTGTTCGGGCAAATCAGATTGAGAGTCAAACCGGCAATAAGGATTACCCGGAGTTGCTGAACATGACACCGGGCGTTTATGCAACCAAACAGGGTGGAGGTTCCGGTGATAACAGGTTGACAATCCGTGGGTTTCAACAGGAGAATGTTGCTTTGTTGCTGAATGGCGTTCCTGTTAGCAGCATGGAAAACGGGTTGGTTTACTGGTCGAACTGGATGGGGCTGACAGATGCTACCGAAGCAATACAGGTACAAAGGGGACTTGGCGCTTCAAAAGTTGCAATGAATTCGGTAGGGGGAACCGTAAATATTATCACCAAGGGAACATCAACAGCTAAAGGTGGGTTTTTCAGATGTGGGATTTCGGATTACGGCAATACGAAAATGTCGCTTCAACTGAATACAGGGAAAATGAAAAACGGTATTTCGCTTACTTTTCTCGGATCACGGACAAAAGGTCCGGGCTATGTTGACGGCACCTATGTTGACGGTTGGGCTTATTTTCTGTCGTTGTCCTATGATGCTTCACCAAAGCATAAGTTTGTATTTACAGCGCTTGGCTCACCTGAAAAGCATGGTCAGAAAAACTATGGAAGTACTGCTGAAACAATTGAAAAATACGGTGTTAAATACAACTCAGAGTGGGGTATTTATAATGGCCGCGTGTTTAATCTTTCCGAAAACTTTTACCATAAACCCCAGATCAACCTCAATCATTACTGGAATATTAACAACAAAATGCTCCTGGCTTCGTCGGCTTATGTTTCGTTTGGTTACGGCGGAGGACGCTATTCCGAAGCATTTAATTATGGCACACCTACATACTATTTCCGAAAGAATAACCAGGTTGATTTCGATGCGGTTTATCTGAACAATACTACGAATCCCGATTCGGTTCAAATGGGTGACGGTTCATGGATGAGAGGCTATTCCAGGAACATCCTTACCCACTACAGGGCCAATCATTATTGGGCAGGGCTGTTATCAACACTTCACTGGGATGTGAATCCAAATCTCAAAATATTAACAGGGATTCATGCCAGAACCTTCAGGTCGAGGTTATATGAAGAAGTGAATGACCTCATGGGCGGGCAATACTGGATTGAGCAATACGCCTGGTCGATGGCAGGAATAGCCGGCCGGGAACAGGTGAAAATGGTGGGCGATGTCATCAATGTCGATAATTACTCGATCATGCAGTATGGAAACCTGTTTGCGCAGGCTGATTACACCCATGGCAGGTTTAATATGTTTGTTGCTGCAACTGTTTCCGGTACCGGATACCAGCGAAAAGATCCTTACAACTACCCGTCCGATCCATACAGCAAACAAGTGTTCAAAAATGGTTTCGATATGAAAGCCGGCATGAACTATGCTGCTGATAATCATAATAATATCTATTTCAATGTTGGATTCTACACGCGTGAACCATTATTCAAGTTTGTCTTTGTGAATTATTCTAATGCCGTTGCCCGTAATCTCGTAAATGAAAAAATCAGGGCTGCAGAGGCAGGTTACTCATTTACTAACGGAAAATCTTCAGTCAGGCTAAACGGTTATGTAACTGATTGGCGTGACAAATCGCTGCTGTCACGGGAAAATGTACAGTTGGCCGACAGCACGCTCACGCGGACATTGGTGAGAGGATTGAATGCGTTACACCTGGGAGTTGAACTTGAAGCTGCTACACAACCATTTAGAAACCTGGAAACTGGTCTGACAATTTCACTGGGTAGCTGGAAATGGATGAATAATGTAAGCGCCAGCATTTACGATGATAACCAGGTGCTTGTCGATGATATGAAGGTTTACGCCAAAGGATTATATGTTGGTGACGCCCCGCAAACCCAGGTGGGGATTCATGCAGAGTACAAGTTTTGGAATGATTTCGGCCTGGCTGCCGATTGGCTGTATTTCGACCGCTTATATGCCAATTTTGACCCTGCGCTCCGCACTGATCCCGGTGATGACCTGCAGCCATACAGGCTGCCGGCTTATACCATAGCGGATGTCTATCTTGGGTATAACTTCATGGTGAACAATACTTCATCTCAGCTGCAATTTAGCTGCCAGAATATCTTCAATAAAATAACACAGGTGCGTGGCGATGATGGATCAGACCATACAATTGACACTTTCACCGGGTTCTGGAGTATGGGCCGTAATTTTAATGTATCGCTAAAAGTATCATTCTGATGTTCTGCCCTTTATAAAGGAAATTCATCGATTCTGCTCAAAGCTCTTTGCTGAAGAAAGTTGAAACAGGCGGCTATAATTCTTTGAAAACCTTTCGCATCACTTCAGTCACTTCACAGGCAAAATCATTAAGGCCTGAGTCCGGCATACTTCTTACCATCGATTCCGGATTTACCAGGGTGACTTCCACAGTTCCGTCCTCATGTTGCTGAACAACTACATTGCAAGGCATCATAATACCTGCTTTATCGAATGTAGTCAATGCCTTATGTGCAAATTTAGGATTACATGCTCCAAGTATCCTGTATGGCCTGAAATCAATGTCAATTTTGTTTTTCAATGTATCCTTAACATCTACCTGGGTGATGATGCCAAAACCTTGAGATTTAAGCAGTTCTGTCACTTTCTGAATGGTGGTGTCAAAGTCAAGATTGACTTTTTTTGAGAAAAAGGGTGTCATTTTATCTTTGTGATTTTTATAAAGTCAAATTTCCAGCCAAATTCCAGTTATTGAAAATTAGCGGTATTGATAACGTAATAGACAGTTATCACTGTGATTTGTTCAGTGATTTGACATTTCTGCCCGGAAGATACAGGGAAGTGTTAGTATAAATCCTTATTATAGTTTTATTTGAGCTTTTCTAATGCTTCCTTAGCTTCGCACTTTCGTATTTCACAGTAGCCGTTCTTTAAGGCTATTTCCTGCCCGTCGGTTAATATCCATTCGACAAAGGCCTTAACATTCGGATCATCGGGCTTGGCTTTCATAACCAGTTGAAGATTGCGGCAAAGCGATGACGGAAATGTTCCAAGATATGCAGCCCTGTGCAGGTTCTCCAGGTTATCATAAAAATTTTCCTTATCATCAATCTTCCCGTTTTTGTTGATGTCAATCGGCAATACCCTGAGGTTTGCAGTCTGCTTGTTATTCAACTGGTCGTAGGCGTAATGTGCATTGCAGAACCCCAATCCTCCTTTTTGCTTTGTTATCTCTGCTATCATTCCGGTGTCACCGGGCATTTCAGTTCCTTTTAATTGGTCAATACTTATCCCAAGGTATTTGGCCCAGATCAGTTCAGCACCTGACTCATCGGACCGGGTTATACAAACAACAGGTGTGCCATCATCAGTGCTTGTCAGCTCACCCCATGTTAAAGATATACTTCCCGAAAATACTCGCTGAAGTTTATCTCGCGTGATGCCTTCGGCTTTCAGCTTTTCCCATTGAGGAACTGCTTCATTAACTATTGGAAGCACACCTTCTTTGGTTACCGAAACACTCCAGAGCTCAGCAGCTTCTTCATCAGGCAGCAATTCCCTTGATACCATAGCGATCTGAGATTTCCCTTCGTTCAGATCTTTCAAGCCGGCACCTGTCCCATTGGCAATGACACTGATCTTAAGTTCGGGATTTAATTTGGTGAATTCTGCTGCCCATACATTCATCAATGGTTCCAGAGCCCAGGCACCGGAAATGGAAATATCTCCAGTGAGTTGCTGATCTGGTTGTGTCGTTTGTTTATCGTTATTTCCCCTTTTGCATCCTATTGAGAAGAGTGACAGGGCAATGACCAGCATAATGATTCTTGTTCTCATATTTCCTGGAATTTAAACATGTGCTAAGTTAATAAAAAATCAGCAAAACTGTATATGAAAATTAAAAAAAATCATTGGTTATCAGAACAATAGAGATAGTTATTTGGGAATTATCCACTAAAAAAGCCGCCCGTTTAAGGCGGCTTTGAAGTGTAAATCTATCAAAGTCATTTCTTGATGATAAACTGTTTGCTCCAGGAGCCGGATAAATTCTCGATTCTGAGCAGGTAAACTCCGCTGGCAAATTTCCTTAGATCAACATTTTTGGTGAATTCGCCTTTCACTGCGATTTTATTCTCAGAATAAACAAGCGAATTGGAAGCGTTGAATATTTTTAGTGAATATTCACCTGCGGGAATAATCTGGCTATGCAGCGAAATAAGGCCGTCACCGGGATTTGGATATATTTCAATACCAAGCGCCTTGCCTGGTTCATCTATTCCTGTACAATCAAAAAAGTTGACTGAGACTGTATCGGTACCTGAGCAACCATTGATATCTGTGATGGCAACGATGAAATCAAATGTGCCAAGCCCGCGGCCTGCAGTGTCAACCTGTATGGCTGAAGTGGATTCACCTCCCGGTTGCCAAAGGTAACTTACATAGTCCTGTGAAGCGGCATCGACGAGTATTGTCCTGTTGCCGCACAACGACTGGTCGGCAAGCTGAGGATCAGGCATAGGATGAACGGTCACATTCTGGCTGGTCCAAACGCTGCATCCTGTCACTGTATCAACAATAGTATAAGTTATAGCAAATGTTCCCGGGCCTGCGTTTGCAGGATCAAATTGGGTACCGGCGACCCCTGCACCTGAGAATACACCACCGGCCGGGGAGCCAGAAAGTTCAACAGGTAAAGAGCCATAACATATTGCAGGAACTGCATCCATACTTACTGAAGCAAGCGGTAATACTTTCACGGTTTGGTCAGCTGAATTAATGCAGCCGTTTTCATTTATGTAAGTATAAGTTAATGTATGCATTCCGGGGCCGGCAAGCGCTGGATCGAATACAGTATCAGCAGTTATCCCAGGGCCGGTATATACTCCACCGGCAGGTAATGCGGCTGCCAGAGTGAAAGGGGCAACATTGCCGCAGATTGAATCAAGGGGTGCAAAAGTAACATCCGGGAGAGCATTAATGATGAGGCTCACGGTTGTTGGCTCACTTGCGCATCCGTTCACTGTTTGTGTAACTGTATACTGGTAGGTACCAGGTGCTGTTTGGGATGGGGTATAAACAGAATCGTTGCTCACAAGGAAATTGCTGTAATACCACTGAAGATTTTCTCCTTGTGCCATGAGTGACGGGGTTGGCTGTCCGAAACAGGTTTCAGCTCCGCTGGCCTCAGGTGCAGGTGGTACCACTGAAATGGTGATATATGAAGTTTTTGTCCGTGTATCGGTACCAACCTGGTTGGTAACGGTTAGAGAAACGTCATATACACCTGCGGTGGAGTAAACAATGCCCTGGGGATTTTTTACATCAGAGGTTTCGGGATTGCCACCGGGGAATGACCATTGCCAGCTGGTGGGCGGGCCTGATGAAATATCATGGAAATTAAGTGAATAGCTTTCGCATGAAGTGGAATCGGAAACTGTAAAATCACAGATTGGAGGAAGGGGATTAACTGCGCGGATTGATGCTGTGCGTTTGTGAATGGGAGTGCTATTGGTGCCATTAGCGATAACGGTCATGGTGTAATCACCCATAGGCACTGCGCCGTTAGGAACCAGGGATATCGGCAATTCACCCGGGTATGTCCACAATTTATTTCCGTTAGGATATTGAACAGTAAACAATGATGCTGCACTGGCATCTAGTTCGACGGTTACAAATGCGGTATCTGTAAATGATTTAACATCAGGCACTTTGAATAGGAATTCTGCAGTTGATTCCAGTGTATCAAGTGCCGGTTCAATTCGCATGGCAAAATCTGGGTAATAGGCAACATAGCTGTCAAATTTACCAACCCTGAAATCAGTCCAGGCAACCATGGCGCCAAACTTGTTTGACACAATGCCGTTATAATCACCCAGGTAGGCAGGAGTTCCGCCGCCGCCACATGTAGTGCAGTTAATTTTAAACTTAAACTGAGAAATGGGGACATTGGGAGCAAAATTCACGCCGTCGTCAGAGTACGATGCAAATAACCTGCAACTGTCGCTGGTGGGGCAGTCACGGGTATCGAGCCATGATACATACAGGCGGCCTGTTTCTTTATCACACCAGATGGCCGGAAACCAGTTGTGGTTGTTTTGAGAATCCGGGTCATCATTCACAACAACGGCTGATGACCATGTTACAGCTGCATCGTCGGAATAGCGGCAGAAAATATCAGGTTTTTTTGCATTTCCGGCAGGATTGTTTGATGCATACACAAGGTAAAGTCTTCCGCGATGCGGGCCGTCGGAGTTATCACAAGCAATAAATGGGTAAGGCCTGGTACGCATGTTTTGGACAGAATTTCGGCCATTCACGTTGGTTCCCACATAGTTGGCAAATTGTTGCTGCGATTTCATTGTGAATGTAGCACCACCATCGGTCGATTGGTAAAAGGTGTAATTTGCTGCAAATGAACTGCCATTGTTGGTCACAACAAACACCGAGCCTCCATTGGTGTTTCCGTCAGGTCCAACAGCTGCCATCATACCCGGGAGGCTCTGTGTAGAGAAATTCTTAGTGTTTTGATATGAGGACCCGCGATCTGTACTGCGGGAGAAGTTTCCCCCGGAATTTGCGGTCATTGTATTGAAAACATAGTTTGCAAACGGTCCGTCGGTTTGGTCGGCTGCAATCCAGTTTTTGTCAACGCCTACAATTGCATTGCTGAAACTGGTCCAGGAGTCGCCATTGTCGTCAGAAATTGCAACTTTTGATCCGTCAATATTTCCATACATATTCTGATAATACAAGCGTCCCTGCCCGTCGTATGTCACAACAACATCGCCCATCATATTCGTCCAGCTTGGATTTTTAGCGGTCCAGTTGTACCCGTCGTTTGTGTAATACCCTTTGCCTCCGGCTTGCGAGGTTGAGTTCCATGTAGCATAATACTGTAAAGGATTCAGCGGGTTATTCGTTATGCTGCACTCAGAAAAATCACGCCCGAGCAGAAAATTGTCATAATCATTGTCGGTAACCACCGAGGAGCGAAGCTGGCCTTCAGTCGAAGGATCATAACCCGGTTTCATTATCATGGGATCATGATTCTTATTTTTATCATAGGTTGCCGGCTGTCCTGTAGCGGTTTGAATAGTTGAGAAAACAAGAAGTGCGAAGAAAAAGAATTTTGGCAGGGTAGAAGTTTTCATGTTTATTAGGTTGATTTATACCTGATTTTGGTGTTAAAAATAATATTATTTTGAATAATTCTAAAAAAGAAATTTTATTCCATATGTTTTTTTACTTTTGAATTCCTGTAAAACCTATTAAACCGAACCAATAACCATGAAAAGCAGTTTGTTTCAGAAAGCAGCAGGCTCATTAGCCTTACTAGGAATCGTAATTCTCCTTAGCGGATGCCCGTTCTCAGGGAGTGTCCCCATTGATAACGGCACTGTCCCGATTCCGGATAAGATGCTGGGCACCTGGATAAAAGTGAGTGACACCGACGAAACTGAACCTACAACATTCTCCATCACATCGGAAGATAAATTTCATGCTACTGTTTCAAAATTTGAACCGGGAACCGATGATTCCGATGATCATCTTACATACTATGATATTACCCTGAGCAATGTTGACGGAGATGTTTTTATGAATGTAAAGGAAGCAGGTTCAACCTCTTACTATTATTATAAGTACTCTTATGATGCCAATACCGACCACTTGAATCTTTACGAAGTAAGTGATTACATTAAAGAAACCTTTGACACTTCTAAATCGCTCAAAGGCTTTATTGCTAAAAACAAATCGCTGAGTTTCTTTTTTACCAATACTACCGATACTTATCTCCGGCACGAAACGCAGGAATAGTTAAGGAATTATTCAGTGAGTAAGTTCTCTGCTGACAGCTCATTTAATACTGCATGAATGAGGCGGTTGAGATTTTCTTCTGCCAGCCCTGCGGTGTGGAGAATATCAGCGATATCAGCCGGTACCAGGTTATCAGGGTCGCATTCATCGGTAAGTACCGAGATGGCGGCACAGGGCAATCCCATGTGATTGCACGCGATCACTTCAGGAACTGTTGACATACCAACAACATCAGCACCAATGAGCCTCAGGTAACGGTATTCGGCCCTCGTTTCGAGATTAGGCCCGGGAACTGCTGCATATACTCCCTTGTGAATCAATATGTTATTGGCATGAGCCTGCTTTGATATAAGATTATTTAGAGCAGGAGAGTAGGGACAACTCATGTCGGGGAAACGCGGGCCCAACTGTTCATGGTTTTTGCCGGTAAGCGGGTTTGCCGGCAGCAGGTTTATGTGATCATCAATCAGCATCAGCTCTCCTTTGCGGAATTGAGGATTCAGAGCGCCGGCAGCATTTGACAGTAGCAACCTTTTAATTCCCAGTGTATTCATCACCCTTACAGGAAACACGATCTGCTGCATGGTGTAGCCTTCATAATAATGGAACCTGCCCTGCATGGCCAGCACTTTTTCACCGGCCAGTGTACCGTAGATGAGTTTTCCTTGATGCGATTCAACCGTTGAAAGTGGGAAATGCGGGATTTCGGCATAGTCGATAATCACCTCTTTATCAATAAGTTTGGCGAGATTGCCTAACCCCGTTCCAAGCACAATGCCCGTCGATGGTGCGGTTATGCCTTTTGCCTGAAGGAAGGAGGCCGTTTCAAGAATCTGGGTTATCTGATTCATATTATTGTAATTTAGAAAAGCGAAAGTAGGGAATTTGGTGGGGAGTTTGAGTCCCGATAGCTATCGGGATTGAAAGTTAGATGGTTTGAAAGTTTGTGTCCCGATAGCTATCGGGATTGAAAGTTAGATGGTTTGAAAGTTTGTGTCCATGCATAAGGAAAAGGTGAAGAATTAATTTTAAACATTGAAAAGTTAGAGACTGGCAGATAGATAAATAAGTTAAATTGCTTGATAACAGGGTGTTAAGATGGGAAAATCTGATAGAGAAAATGAATTGGAACGGCTGAAAGCTATCCTTGAGAGCGGAACTTCCTGGCCATCGGTATATCTGTTTAAACTGATAATACCTTCTGACCACAGGATTTTTGCACTTGTTCGCGGGCTTTTCCCCGATGAGGCGAGGATATTCCTGCGCAATTCAGAGTCAGGGAAATATATCATCATTACTGTTGAAGAGTTGATGCTTAGCGCCGATGAAGTAATTGGAAGGTACAGGAAAGCGCTTGATATCGAAGGAGTGATAATGCTTTGATGCAGAAGAGGTTAATGGTTAATGGTTAATAGGAATTAGGAGCCTGATGTTAGAGGTTGGGCGCTAGAAGTTGGATGAAAGAAGTTGGACAGACAGAAGCTTGATGTTTGAGAATTGGGGATTTCCATGTTTCTGGATTTTGTGAAGCTGCTCCCTGATGTTTTTCATATAGTATCAATCTTTTTTTTTGGCTGGAATATTGTGGATTTGAGGATACCGAATTCTTTTTCGAAGTTTTGAGTGAAAATATTCTTGCCCAGCGAAGATTCAATTTCCCGGAGTGTCCAGAAACGGCCATCCTCAACTTCGCCGGGATCAAAGTTAAACGGCCCTTCGTTGACTGTGAAAAATGAGAACGAAAGCTCCGATTCTATTTCAGTGTCCCAGCGGTAACGGGCTACCGGCTGCACTTCGAAATCTTTAAGTCCGATTTCCTCAAAAGCTTCACGCTGCATCGACTGCTCAATGGTTTCACCGAACGAAATATGGCCACCCACCGCAGTGTCCCATTTACCGGGCTGTACAAGTTTGTTCGAAGCTCTTTTCTGAAGTAAAATTTCGCCTTTATGATTAATTACATGAAGATGGACGACGGGATGCAGTTTTCCGGGTCCTTTATGTACCGCTGACCTGGGTGCTTTGCCAATGATCGTTCCTTCTTCATCAACCAAAGGCAGCCACTCTTCGGCTGATAATTTCTTGCTTTTTAAACGGTTAACAATAAACTGCCAAACTATCATCACCCCGAAAAGAATATAAAAAAGTCCGCCGCTGATAAACGCCCAGGCTTCTTTACTCATATAAATTGCTGAGTATAATACCAGCAATGTATAGGCGCTCATGAACCAGAACATCAGTTTGACCATTTTCTGCATAGCCTGCTGCTGTTCAGGGCCGAAGGTTATATCTTTAAAATAACGTTGCGAATAAAGAAGCATCAGGTTTTTTCCTGAAAATGCTGAAAGACCTAATACGATGCAGAAAATCAGGTTAATGAATGCCGGTTTGAGTTTGAAGAAAATGTCGTTGTCGAGTAACAGTGAGATGCCACCCATCACAACCAGCAAAGCTGTATCAAAAAGGATGAATTTGTCAAACCGTTTTTCCCTGTAATAGGTAAAAACGAGTTCAATAACTCCTGATGCAATGGCCACTGCAAGTCCAACCTTTGTGCCCCATATTTCGTCAGCAAGGATGAAAATGATGATCGGCAGCAGTCCGGGAAGCAGCTTTTTAAGCAGGGCTAGATATTGGCTATTCACCTTCGGTATAGTTAATAATAAAACCTGGCAGGATATGAAAACCTGCCAGGTCCCGGTCTTATTTCAGTTCTTTATTTTGCGTAGCTGATGGCTCTGGTTTCCCGTATCACAGTGATTTTTATCTGCCCAGGATAGGTCATTTCTTCCTGAATTTTCTTCGAAAGATCGTATGATATCTGGTTCGATTCTTCGTCGCTAACCTTGTCAGCGCCTACGATAACGCGTAATTCGCGGCCGGCCTGTATTGCATAGGTCTTTACAACACCGGGGTAGGTGAGGGCGAGTTCTTCCAGTTTGTTGAGGCGCTGAATATAGGCTTCAACCACTTCACGCCTTGCGCCGGGTCGTGCGCCTGATATGGCATCACAAACCTGGACAATGGGTGCAATGAGTGATTCCATTTCTACTTCATCGTGGTGTGCACCAATGGCGTTGCAGATATCAGGCTGTTCTTTGAATTGCTGGGCAATCTTCATGCCGAGAATTGCATGTGGCAGTTCAGCCTCATTTTCAGCCACTTTGCCTATATCGTGGAGCAGGCCTGCACGCTTGGCTTTTTTGACATTGAGTCCCAGTTCGGCAGCCATTGTGGCGCAGAGATTGGCTACTTCGCGTGAATGCTGCAGCAGGTTTTGCCCATAAGAAGAACGGTAGCGCATTTTCCCTATAAGCCGGATGAGCTCGTGATGCAGGTTATGAATACCAAGGTCAATGGCGGTGCGTTTACCTGTCTCGATTATTTCCTGCTCGATCTGTTTCTTGGTTTTGGCAACCACTTCTTCGATACGTGCCGGGTGAATACGGCCATCGGTGACCAGTTTGTGCAGCGAAAGGCGCGCTATTTCGCGACGGATGGGATCGAAACCAGATAGAATAATAGCATCAGGTGAATCGTCAATGATGATTTCAACGCCGGTAAGTGCTTCAAGAGCGCGGATGTTCCGGCCTTCACGACCGATGATCCGGCCTTTGATCTCTTCATTTTCTATGTTGAAAACCGAAACAGTGTTCTCGATGGCATGTTCGGCGGCTGTCCGCTGAATGGTTTCGATAACAATTTTCTTGGCTTCGGAATTGGCTTTCAGCTTGGCATCTTCAACAATCTCGTTGATCTGAACCATGGCTTCTGCTCTGGCTTCATCTTTCAGTGCTTCAGCCAGTTGGGTTTTGGCTTCATCGGCTGAAATTCCCGAAATGGCTTCAAGTTTTTCAATAGTGAGCTTGTGCTCACGGTCAATATCCTGTTGTTTTTTATTGAGGATTTCTTTTTGTTGTTCCAGGCTTACCTGGAGATCGGTGACTTCTTTTTGTTTTTTCTGTGTTTCTTCGAGTTTCTGTGAGAGTTGCTGTTCTCTTTGTTTGATACGGTTTTCAGCTTTTGCAACGTTGTTATTGCGTTCGTTGATTACCTTTTCGTGTTCTGATTTAAGTTGAAGGAATTTTTCTTTAGCCTGAAGTATCTTTTCCTTTCTGACGACTTCAGCTTTTTCTTCGGCGTCCTGCAGCAGGTGGATGCTCTTTTTTTCGATGGCTTTGCGCATAAGTGTTGTCGCAAGAACCAGCGTAAGCGCTCCTCCTCCCACAAGCCCGATTGCAATCAGCATTATAGTGCCCATGGCGGTGTTGGTTAAAGGTGAAACATATGCCGGGCAGGAAACAGAAAAAAGAAAACCCGCTATTAATCCAGTGTTTTGGGAAACCCCAAAACGATAGGTTTAGGGTAGCTGCGAATCGTCGGGCTTCTGCTGTTATCCCTCTTGGGAGGGTACTACAAAGTAGCTGCAGCCTGTCCTGTTATTCACGATAGCGAATCCCTGATGGAAAAGTGTTGAGTTTCCAAACGGCATGAATTAATGCGGGTTAATCTTTATGGCTTTCAAAGAACGTAAGTGCCTCAGTCTTTTAATGTTTCGGATAATATGCTGTCAATTTCCAGCATTGATTCATGCAATTGCTCACTAACAAACTTTGCTTCTTTCTCCGATGCATCGCCGGTGATGGCGAAATGCAGCGCTACCATTGCCAGCAAATCCTGTTTGTCGTTGTAGCTGAAATTATTTGCATAATGTCCGATTTGTTCATCAACATTTTTTGCTGCCCGGCGGACCGCTTCTTCCTCATCTCTTTTCACATAAAGCCTGTATGGCCTTGATGCTATATTGAGGGTTATCGCGATTTCATCCGCCATGGATTATATCATTTCGGTTGTTTAAAAGATCAATGCACCTGTCAAGTTCCCGCAACAGCTCGTTTATTTTCTTCTTTATATCTGCGGTTTCCTTACCCTTAGGTATGGCGTGGGTTATTTTTAGTATTTGTATTTTTTGATCGAGGTTGTTAATGGTTTGTTTTTGTTGTTCGTACTTTTCTTCAAGTTGCTTGTATTTGCTCTGCAATTCATCAAAAGACCGCTGCAGTTCCTTCATTTTATCGGCAACCTGCCTGCTTTTAAAGGCTAGGCCGGTAACCAGGGTACTAAGGTTCTGCATTCCTCAATCTATATATTAATGTCTTGCAATGGCAAAAGTAACTATTAAGATAATCTAAAGCAAGTTTAATATTTTTATTCACATCTTGCTGAAAAAGAGATGTTTGCCCCAGGGTTTTTGATTATGACCATTATCACCGCTGTGAATCAGAAGCGCATGGATTCACTTTTTAAATGCTCCGCCTGACTTAAATATTTGTTGTCATAAACGGAAATACACTTCTCACTATTAATTTACTGAAATGATGAAAGCTACTCTGCATACCAACCAGGCTTTTATTTATGTTTTTGTAAAGTTGGGCCACTTTATGAAAATATTTTGTTAATACGGTGAATTTGAGCAGCACAATCAGAACATTGTTTAAATTTGTAATCCCGTGAAGAATGACCCAATTATATAAAAATCAATGATTTGGTATTAATTTCTTCCGAACGGAACTGTAATGATCATCCGCACCAGACTTTATGAGAAAGAAGAATAAAATATATAGCTTGTTGGCCTCGGTTACATTGTTTATTTTACTGTTGAACCCAGTTGCTGTTCATTCGCAAACGAATGATATACGCCTTTATTTAAGATGTCATGCCTGGTGTGATTTCACTTTTGTAAAAACCGAGATAAGATACGTGGATTTTGTTAACGACCGTTTCGAAGCCAATGTGTATGCAATGCTTACCTCACAGCATACCGGCTCAGGCGGTGAAATGATGACGATTGCATTTAGCGGGCAGCAAAACTTTGCCGGTTTGGATGACACATTGCAGTTCATCCGCCGCGATACCGACACTCCTGACGAGTATCGCACAAAGTTTGTAAGAGCACTTAATCTCGGATTGACCCGTTATGTAGCCCGCACACCGCTGGCCGATCAGATAATTATCTCTTTTCCTGACAGTATTGTAAAAACATCGGGTGATGCTGCTGCGGAAGAGAAAAAAGACCCCTGGAATTACTGGGTTTACCGCCTTGGCGTAAATGCCAGCCTGAGTGCCAACGATATTTCGGGAAACCAGTGGGGGAATATCGGCGTAAGCGCCAACAGGGTAACCGACAAGATGAAACTTTCGATCTCGGGAAGCGCTTCGGCCAGCCATCAGCGATACGATTATGACGACGAGGAAATCCTGGTGTCGAAAAATGCGGTCAATGTTAACAGTACACTGGTGTTTAGCATCAACGATCACTTCTCGGCAGGCAGCTTTTTTTCGGCTGATCATAATACCTTTAATAACTATAAACACGCCATATCGCTTCAACCGGCCTTTGAATACAGTTTTTATCCATACCGGGATGCTGTAAAAAAGTCCATAACGCTGTTTTACCAGGTTGGCCCGTCACACCATTCCTACATCGACACTACTGTATATTTTAAGACCAGTGATATCGTTTATTCACAAAGCCTTGCCCTTCATGCAGGGGTGACCAAAAAGTGGGGCTATGCCTATGCATCGCTCGGATGGAGCAACTTCCTGAATAATTTTGTAATGCCAGAACAGAATGAAGAGGTGAAAGGTTTTGATGTTCATTCTCTGAACATGAGTACCTACATTTCGATGCAGGTGGTTAAGGGGTTATCGGTGAGCATAAGTGCCAATGCCTCAGTGAATAAAGGGCTTAATCCCAACATTCCGCAGGCCGATTATTCACTGGAAGATTTGCTGACCAATTCAAGGGTTTTTGCAACAAACCGTGGCTATAACCTGGGAATAGGGATAAGCTATCGGTTTGGTTCTGAATACAATAATGTAGTGAATCCAAGGTTCGGCGGTTGATTCTCACGGGCTAAAAACAGGAGGCGTTTTATGTCTGATCACTTATTTAGAAAACTATTTTTCCTGGTTCTTTTTCCCGCTTTCATTCCGGGTGTTCATTCACAGGAACCTGTGCCTGTCTTTCCGCTTAACAGCGAAGGGTATAACTGTTTCAGGATACCGGCTATAATCAGCTTGCCCGGAGGTGAGCTCATCGCATTTGCCGAAGGCCGGAAGACGAATTGTGCTGATTTCGGGGATGTTGATATTGTAATGAAACGCAGTATTAATGGCGGTACTTCTTGGTCATCATTAAGAGTGCTCATCGACAACGATTCGCTGCAGGCTGGAAACATCACACCGGTTGTTGATCTCCTTGATCCAAAATATCCTGAGGGAAGGATTTTTGTCTTTTATAACACAGGCAATGCTTACGAATGGGAAATCAGGGCGGGCAAAGGAGTGCGGGAAGTGTGGTACATTGTCTCCGATGACAGGGGCGAAACCTGGAGCCATCCGGCGAATATCACTCAGCAGGTGCATTTCCCCAATCAACCGGCTTACAATAAGGACTATACTTCAACTGCCGACTGGCGTGGTTATGCCAACGGTCCCGGCCATGCGATGCAGATAACAAAAGGAAAATACAAGGGCCGTATTATTGTTCCGGCCAACCATTCGGAAGGCAATCCCAGGAGCGATTGGTCCGATAACTTTGCCCATGTCTTTTATAGTGATGATCATGGCCATACTTTTCACGTTTCGGAGAAACTTCCGGCTCCCGGTTCAAATGAAGCTACTGCCGCTATGCTGAGTGATGGTTCAGTAGTTGTAAATGCCCGTAACCAATATGGTGATCCCCGGCTGAGGATTGTTGCTGTTAGTAAGGATGGCGGTCAATCATGGGATACCTGTTATTATGATAAAGTACTCATCGACCCCGTTTGCCAGGGGAGTTTGTTAGATATTAAATACAGGCACAAGCATGTCCTGCTGTTCTCAAATCCGGGATCAACCTCCAGGCGTGAAAAACTGACAATATCTTCAAGTACTGATGATGGGAAATCATGGACAAACAGGTATCTGGCATATGATGGAGAAGCTGCATACAGCGATATTGCTTTGATAAGTCGCAATAAAGCCGGTATCCTGTTCGAGAAAGGCAGCGATGGCGGAATTTACTTTCTCAAAATGAAATTGAAGAATTTAATTAACAGATAATCAATTAATTAATAGCGATAATCAGAAGTACCTGGTTCTCTAAACTTCTTTCACATTATGCTCAGGAAGATACTAACCAAAACTATTCTGCTTGTCTCATTTGTCAGTTTGTTTACTGACATTGCAAGTGAGATGCTCTATCCCGTGATGCCGGTTTACCTGCGATCAATAGGTTTTTCGGTGTTACTCATCGGTATACTCGAAGGTGTTGCCGAAGCAACGGCAGGTTTGAGCAAGGGATATTTCGGTAATTTCTCTGATAAAGCCGGCAAAAGAGTTCCCTTTGTGAGGTGGGGTTATTTGCTGAGTGCGATTTCGAAACCATTGATGGCGGTATTTGTGTATCCTTTGTGGATATTTTTCGCCCGCACCCTCGACCGGCTGGGGAAGGGTATCCGCACAGGAGCCCGCGATGCGATGCTGAGCGATGAAACCACCCCTGAACACAAAGGCAAGGTATTTGGTTTCCACAGGGCTATGGATACTGTTGGCGCTGCCATTGGCCCGCTGGCAGCGCTGGTATATTTGCATTATTATCCCGGCCAGTATAAGTGGCTGTTTGTCATTGCATTTGCACCCGGGCTCGTTGCTATTTTACTGACATTTCTCCTCAAAGAAAAGGTTAGTAATGTATCGAAGAAACAACGGGTGGGATTCCTTTCATACCTTAAATACTGGAAAACGGCTGCACCGCAATACAAAATCCTTGTAGCCGGCTTGCTGCTTTTTACACTTTTCAACAGTTCTGATGCATTCCTTCTGCTGGCGATCAAGAACCAGGGACTTTCGGATACAACGATGATTGGTGTATATATTTTTTACAACCTGGTATATGCATTGCTCGCTTTCCCGATAGGAATTGTTGCCGACCGCATTGGATTAAGGACAACCCTCGTTGCCGGACTTTTCGTTTTTGCCCTGGTTTACAGCCTTATGGGATTTGCAATAAGTATGACACAATTCATGGTGCTGTTCGGCTTGTATGCCATATATGCTGCATCCACCGAAGGCATATCAAAAGCGCTGATAACCAACCTTTCGGCAAAAGCTGATACAGCCACAGCCATAGGCTTTTATACAAGTTTTGCCAGCATCTTTACCATGCTGGCCAGTAGCCTGGCTGGTTTGCTCTGGTTCACACTCGGCCCGAAACCAATGTTCCTGATTTCAGGAGCTGGCGTGGCAGTAGCAGCTATCTTCCTGGCAATGAATAGGTTTGTAACCGGAAATGTTTCTTCAGCAAAATAATTAATTCTTCTGTCCCCAGCATCCAGTTGTTATTAACCTGGCAGAATTACCACTCAATCAACATCGTTTTGTTAAAAACATAAGCAATCAGTCAGGAAGGATTGCAGTATTACATTTATGTTTGCATCATGAAAAGATTAAAAATCAGCATATTCCTGCTAGCTATCTTATTGGCACTTTCCGGATATTCTCAAAAGCTTCAGCAGAACTATTTCGCTTCACCTTTACAGATAGCTCTTGATGTAACCGGCGCCTTTGCTGAGATCAGGGCTAACCATTTTCATTCGGGCGCTGACTTTAAAACACAAAAAAGAGAGGGCCTGCCAATTCTTGCTGTAGCTGATGGCTTCATTTCACGCATTAAAGTTTCCCCGGTGGGTTTTGGCTATGCTCTTTACATTGATCATCCCAACGGACTGACATCTGTTTATGGCCATTTGTTGAAATACAATACCGGCATTGCAGCATACGTGAACAAGCAACAGTATGATAAACAATCGTTTGCTGTTGATTTATTTCCCGCGCATGAAATGGATACGCTGTGGGTGAAAAAAGGCGATGTGATCGGTTTCTCGGGTAATTCGGGCACTTCTTATGGTGCACACCTGCATTTCGAAATACGCACAACTTCCACTGAGCGCATCCTGAATCCTTTCCTGGCCGGTTTGACCGATAACGATTTATACTATCCGTATTTTGATCTGCTGAAAGTTTATCCTATGGATGAAAACAGCAGCATCGGATCGTCGGATGAGCCTCTTAAGCTCCCAGTTAAGAATACAGGAACCGGTTTGTACCGGCTGCCTGGAAATGACACCTTGTTTTTATGGGGACAATTTGCCTTTGGTGTACAGGCATTTGATTATACCTACAGCCACGAAGACCGCAACGGTTTTTACGGCATCAGGATGACGATGGATAATCACCTGTTTTTCAACATGCAATGCGACAGTTTCGCTTTTGATGAATCAAGAAATATTAATGCATGTATTGATTATCAGGCTTATAAACGAACCGGGCAAAGAATTGTCTGGTCAAAGAAATTGCCTGGCAACAAAATGTCATTTTTCAATACAGGCGATGGAGATGGCACGGTGATGCTTACTGATGGTACATTACACAAGTTGTTAATCGAAGTATATGATTATAAAGGGAACACCAGTAAGCTTGAGGTTCCTGTGATGAGCCGCAAACCTGATAAACTGGTTTCTGTATCAGGATATACTGATGCTGATACCACCTGTCATATCAATTGGAATAAGGATACAAGCCTGGAGTACAAAGGATTGAAGCTAAATTTTCCTTCCGGTGCGCTATACGATGATTTAGAATTGACGATTAACAAAAGTGTCCCTGTAAGTGGCTTGTATTCTGCAAGGTATGTCATTCAAAACAGGGAAACACCCCTTCAAAAGAACATGGCGGTTTCAATAGATGCTTCGAAAGTACCTTTGGAGCTGGCAGATAAGGCATTAATTGTAAGCATTAACCCGGATAACGGAAGAAGATCATCAGAAGGAGGTATTTATAAAGCAGGTCGGGTATCCGCCGAAACCAACGAATTTGGCACCTTTGCCATAGCCGTGGATACCATAAAACCTGCAATAAAACTTATTCCACAGAAAGCGGCATCGGCCAAATCGGTGAAGTTTACAGTGTCTGATAATCTCGCCGGAATAGCCGATTATTACGGCGAACTCAATGGCAAGTGGGTGCTTGTGGAATGGGACCCTAAAAACAGGCTGATGTTCTATCGTTACGATAAATACCTGCAACCGGGGAAAAATGCCTTCAAACTCGTGGTGAAGGATGCCGTGGGCAATATTGCCACTTATAACACTTCGATTTTGAAGAAGTAACCCGGATATGTCCTCAACCGCGGAATACTTTCTATCTTTGTGCCATGCACGAAACCATCCTTATCCTCGATTTCGGTTCACAATATACACAGCTCATTGCCAGGCGTATCCGTGAACTCAACGTGTATTGCGAAATACATCCATTCAATCATTTTCCGGCTATAGACAGCACCGTAAAGGGAGTGATTCTTTCCGGGAGCCCGTTTTCAGTCCGGGACCAGGGCGCTCCCATCCCCGATTTGAAAGATATCAGGTCGAAAGTACCCTTGCTGGGAGTATGCTATGGTGCTCAGTACCTTGCATTTAGCGATGGAGGTGAGGTCATGCCTTCGAAGATTCGCGAGTATGGACGAGCAAACCTGGAGTTTATCGAAACAGCCTCGGAACTTATGCGCGGCATGAGCCAGAACAGCCAGGTGTGGATGAGTCATGGGGACACGATTCTGCAAGTTCCTGACAGATATGAAGTTATTGCCGGAACACGTGATGTTGCCGTGGCTGGTTTCAGGATAAAGAACGAAAAAACTTACGGCATCCAGTTCCATCCCGAAGTGTATCATTCGGCTGAAGGGAAAGTTCTCCTCAGCAATTTTGTGCTGGAAATCTGTGGCTGTACCCAGGACTGGACACCCGCTTCGTTTGTAGAAACCACCATCCTTGAACTCCGTGAGAAAATAGGAACTGACCGCGTAGTACTGGGCTTGTCAGGAGGTGTTGACAGTACTGTGGCAGCCGTTCTGCTTCACAAAGCCATCGGTAAGCAATTGTACTGCATTTTTGTGGACAATGGACTTTTGCGTAAAAATGAATTTGAGAATGTGCTTGCATCATATCAGCATATGGGGTTGAATGTCAAGGGGGTAGATGCCGGAGCATTATTCCTGGGAGCACTCAAAGGCATAATCGACCCGGAATTCAAGCGTAAAGCCATCGGGAGGACATTTATAGAAGTTTTCGACCAGGAAGCTCATCTTGTTGAAGGAGCCAGGTGGCTGGGGCAGGGAACCATATATCCTGATGTAATCGAATCCGTTTCGGTAAAGGGACCTTCAGCCACCATCAAAAGCCATCATAATGTGGGCGGTTTGCCGGCATACATGAAACTTATGGTGGTTGAACCGCTCCGTAGTCTTTTTAAGGATGAAGTGCGCAGGGTAGGGCATACACTGGGTATTGATCCGAAAATCCTTCACAGGCATCCTTTTCCCGGCCCCGGCCTGGGAATCAGGATACTGGGTGAAGTTACAGCCGCGAAAGTTAAAGTATTGCAGGAAGCCGACCACCTGTTTATAGAAGGGCTGAAAAAAAACGGACTTTATGATAAAGTATGGCAGGCGGGAGCCATCTTGTTGCCGGTTCAGAGTGTTGGCGTGATGGGCGATGAACGGACATATGAAAACGTTGTGGCACTTCGGGCCGTTGGCTCTACCGATGGTATGACTGCCGACTGGTCGCACCTGCCATACGAATTTCTCGCCTCAGTTTCGAGTGAGATCATCAATAAAGTGAAAGGCATCAACAGGGTGGTTTATGATATCAGTTCAAAACCGCCAGCTACCATTGAATGGGAATAGAGGATAGCTTAGTTTGTTGAATATTAACTCATTATACTGAATCATGCATCGTTTTCTTCTCATCATCGCTTTGTTTGCAGTATTAACCGGCCAGGAAGCATTTTCGCAGGAAACCTCGGTAACCCGTTCAACTGTGATTGAAAATTTCAAGGGTAAACCATACTACCTCCATTTTGTAAAGCAGGGAGAAACACTTTTCGGCATCAGCAAAGCTTATAATGTAAGTGTGCAGGAGATAGAGGCCGATAATCCTGAAATAGAGAAGGGTATGAAAATGGACCAGGTGTTGCGGATTCCTGTTGTGGATGAGAACCTGAAGCCGGTTGAAAAAGTGAAAGTGACCACGACGTTACAAAAACCTGATACCATCACAAAACCGGCGGTCAAACAGCAGTACCTCGATTACATTGTGAATAAAAAGGAAACTCTGTATGGCATCTCGAAAAAGTTTGGAGTAACAGTTGACGACCTTATCAGGGCGAACCCTTCAATGACTGAGCTTAAAAACGGCATGGTGATCAGGGTGCCATTGGTCACCAACCAGGAAGAAAAAACCAGTGATGTGACGCCGAAACCAACGACTAATAGCAAACTGCCGGTTCCCGAAGACGGTTTACTGGTTGTGAAACAGGGCCAAACACTTTACAGCATTAGCAAGCAATACGAAATTTCGGAAGAAACGCTGCTTCAACTTAATCCTGAGTTGAGCGAAGGACTTAAAACCGGGCAGACTATCAGGCTTAAGGAAAGCGCAGCAAAACCGCAAACAGAGGTTGAAAAAGAAATTTCACAGGTCAAAACCCTGCCGGTAAAGCCTGTCAATACAGAAGTTTTTACTGAAAACTGTACTGGTATCAGCGATGAAAGCAAGGTATATGAAGTGGCTTTGCTTATGCCTCTTAACCTCGAAATGGCCGACAGCATAATCAGTACATCTGTTGACAATATGCCGCCGCTGAAAAATTTCAAAACTTACGACCTGTTCCAATACTACCTGGGCAGCATGATGGCGCTCGATACGCTGGAGAAATCGGGTTGCAGGGTGAATTTTCATGTGTATGATGCTGACGCTGAAAATGATACATTAAAAATCAGGAAAGTGCTCAAAAAGAGTGAGATGCAGCAAATGGACCTGATTATAGCCCCTTTGTTTGCCCGAAGTTTCAATATTGCAGCACGTTTTGCGCAGCAGCACCAGATACCGGTTATCAACCCGCTGTCGCGCAGAAATACAATAACTGAGGGCAACCCCGAGGTCTATAAGGCATATCCCTCCGATGAAGCCATCGCTGCAGAACTAGCTACCTACATTTCAGGCAAGTTCCCCGATGCTAATATTATCTCGGTGCGCAATTCATTGAAAGAGAGCAATATGATGTCACAGGTGTTTTCTGATTCACTCAGGAAATCGGTCGGTGGCTCACATTTGCAGGAAGTAATTTACCAGGACGAAGGCTTTGCCGGAGTGAGCAAAAGGATTGATAATCAGAAGAAAAACATCGTTTTGTTGTTTTCGTCAAGCAGGTCACTGGTGCCGGCTTTTGTCTCGAAACTGAATGCTTATGCCAAATCATCCGATATTGTGCTGTTTGGTATCCCGGGATGGGAAGACATGGAGATTGAAACAGAATTTCTGCTCAATCTGAAGTATCACCAGGCAGTGCCATCGTTTATCAATTACGAAGGCGATGCAACCAGAAGGTTTGTAGCAATGTACCGCGAAAAATATGGCGCCCAGCCATTGGCCGAAAGGGAGGCTTTTCTGGGTTACGATGTCACCTGCTATTTCCTGTCGGCGCTAATGCATTTTGGCAATCATTTCGAAGACTGCATTCCAGGTTATGTAAAGCCGGGCCTGCAGTATAATTTCAGGTTCAGGCAAGCTGATGCGAACGATGGTTTCGGGAATACCGATGCCCGTATCCTGCACTACGACAATTTCCGCTGGGTAGAAGCTTTATAACTACTCAACTTCACACAGGATCACTGTGTAGTTTTTTCCGTATTTCTTAGCGCATTTCGGGCATGTGGTGTACCACATATACCACTTTTTGATTTTCATGCCCTTCGATTCTGCTACTGCGGCGTAATCCTTGCACCATTTTTCGGTGTCTTTGAATGGCCCTTCATACACTTTAGAGTAGAATTTTCCGCTAAGTGTCACATTATCAGCGCCGGGGATATTCCTGTCGACTGCCAGGTAAAGATCCATATTCCATTTTGAGGTATGGTCGCTGAGGCAGAGATAATCAGTAACCCGGGCGCCGGCGGCGGTCACCAGTTTGTCCAGTTTTCGCATCACTCCGCCAAAATTGACGGGCATAAAGAAAAAACTAAAAACGTGCGATTTGATGAATGGCTTATTCACCCATTCTAACATTTTGTCGTCCCAGGGAGCAGGCTCAAATGGCGGACAACATATCCTTTCGTCTCCAGGTTTCGGTGACATATGGCATAAGTTTTTTAATTGTTTTGTTCAATCGGTCAGTGCCTGACCACAAATTTCTTTATGGCGTATTGTTCCTGAGTGGCATACCTGAGAAGGTAAATGCCATCCTTGAAATAGCCGGTATTAATGAACTCATCATGGAAATCCATGTTGTTGTAAACGACTACCCCTGAAACATTTATAATCTGGACGGTTTTTCTTCCGGTTTTCCTGACAGTCTCAATGCGGAGTATTTCTGAAACCGGGTTTGGTGAGATGTTGATCAGCCTGTCATTCGGCTTATCGTCAATTCCTTCAGACCAGTCCTCAAAATGCAAATCGTCAAACATCAGTCCGTCTTTAAATGTCTGATTGTCATCGGAAATAAAAGTAAACCTGTACAGCACGGTATCGCCAAACTCAACGGGTACTGTTGTGCAAAGACAATAGTAAAAGTGTTTCCATCCGTTTGAGTTGCCTGTAAATACTGGGTATTCCTGCGATGCACCCCATGAACAGCACCCACTGCCGGCACTGTCGACCAGTGTCCATGTTTTTCCTTTATCAGGTGAAAATTCTATGAAACCGTAATCGGTTAGCGTGTCGGAATTAACATAATACCAGCCTCCTATATCAATTTTTGGGTAGTTCACCATCCAACCATCCTGCGCCAGATGAACAACGATAAATGAAGAAGTATCGCCGGCAGGATATGGATCAGAAGTGTCGGTCACAATTACGTCAGGCGCTGAATTTGCCTGGGTAAAAACATTTTTGGAGGGCGCGCCTATCTGCCATAAACCGTTAATTCCATCCGGCAGAATGATCCGGTCAGTCCCCGACCCGTGGTCAAATGATATGTCCCACATCATCTGAGCGCTGCAGGCAGCAGATAATGCAGTAAAAATGGCAAGCAGTAGATACTTTCTCATAATGATACAACTGATAGTAAGGCTATTTTGAATGAGATGCACACTTATCCCGAACAGATAATTTGACCAAAGATATGAAAGTATCAGGCCGTAATCAACAGGTAATTGAAAAAAAATCGGAAGATCAGGCTTTCTTATTGCTCTTTTGAGGCCGGCTCTTTGTGAGATGCTGCGAATGGTTTTGGCTATCGCAAACACAAGGACAAATACAAAAATAATGGTAGCACCTGAAGGCAGATTCAGGTAATATGAAATCAGCAGCCCGGCAACCGAACCTATAAAACTGATGGCGATTGACAGAAAAATGATCCGTTTGAGATCACTAACAAAAATATTGGCAGTTGTTTGAGGTATTGTGAGGTACGAAATAACCAGGATGATTCCGGCAACCCGTATATGCAGCACAATGGCCAGGGCTACTAGTGCCAGCAGTATGTAATTAAACAGTTCCACGGGCGCATTATGCGAACGGGCGTATTCTTCATCAAAAGAAATAAACAGTATGGTATGGTAAAAAGCGCTGAAGAAGGTCACTGTAAGCACCGTGAGCGCGAGCATCATCCACAAATCAGTTTTTGACACGGTGAGCACGCTGCCGAAAAGGAAATTCATGAGGTTAGGGGCGTATCCCGGTGTAAGGAAAATGAAAATAATACCGGCAGCCATACCCAGCGACCATAGTATGCCTATGGCTGAGTCCTCTCGGATGTCGCTGCGCTGGGAGGCAAGCCTGATGCCGAAAGCTGAGAGCAGGCTGAAAATTACTGCGCCAACGATAGGATTTATTCCGAGGAAATAACCAATGCCGATACCGCCGAATGAGGCGTGCGTGATGCCTCCGCTGATGAATACCATACGGCGGGCAACAATGTATGAACCAATAATACCACAGGCTACCGACGACAGCAAAGATGCCAGGAATGCATTCCGGAAGAAACCGTACGAAAAGAGTTCAAACACAGTATCAGTCATGGCTTTCGTGGTTGTGCGAATGGTCGTGTTCGTGCTTTTGCAGCACGGTATGAGGCACATCGCCATGGGTGATGATCTGCAGCGGGCAGTTGTAATCGGCGAGTTGCTGTTCAGTGATGATGTTTGACCGGTGATAATGAAGGTACTCGTTTACACAGGCAATGGTTTTTACATAATACGATATTGTCCCGACATCGTGCGAAACGATGATGATGGCCATTTTCTTATTGAGTTCGATGAGCCGTTCGTAGAGATCGCTTTCAAAACGGTTGTCAACATAAGTATTAGGCTCATCAAGTATAAGCAGCCTGGGATTGGAAATGAGTGCCCTGCAGATAAAAACCCGCTGCAACTGTCCTCCCGACAATTCTTTGGATGTCCTGTGTGCCAGGCCTCCAATGCCCATTTGCGCCAGCAACTGGTGAGCTGTATCATTGTCGTGCCGTGAGTAGCGGTAAACTCTTCCCCGTGATGACATCAGCCCTGAAAGAACGATATCGAGTACCGTAATCGGGAATTTTTTATCTACCTGTGTTGTCTGCGGAAGATATCCTATGAAACCATCAGAAGCATCATCAAATCGGGTTACGGTGCCCCTGGCGGGCTTGAGAAGGCCGAGCAGTACTTTGATGAGCGTAGTCTTCCCGCCGCCGTTTGGGCCTATCACACCAATGAAATCGCGGTCGTTGATCTCGAAGTTCACATCCCTCAAAACGATTGTATCATTATAGCCGGCGCTTACATCGGTGAGTTGTATGAGTTTGGTCATCAGGGGGTTACTTCGAAGGTTTTTCGTTTGGCTGCTGACTGAAACTTCCGGCCATAAGCCTGGCTATGCTAAGGATGTTTTCAGTCCAGTTGTATGCCATCGGGTCAAAAGTCACCAGGCTGCCTCCAAGCTGAGCGGCGATAGTTTCAGCATGACGGGTGTCAAATTCCCTGGAAACAAATATAGCTTTTATCCCGTTAGCTTTCGCCATATCGATAATCTCACGCATGTGAACAGGCGATGGTTCTTTGCCTTCAAATTCAATGCTTTCCTGTTTCAGCCCGTAGTCGCGGGCAAAATATGCCAGAGCAGGGTGGAAGATCAGGAAAGTGCGGCCTTCATAAGGCTTGAGCGTCTCTTTGATCAGGCTGTCGGCCGAGTCAGCTTCGCGGATAAAACCTGCTAGGTTGCGACGAAAATCTGCTGAATCGCTTGTGAAAACCATGCACAGGGCATCGCACATCTGCTTTGCCTGAATTTTAACAGCGGAAGGGGAGAACCAGATATGAGGGTCAACTGAATGATTATCAGCTTCATCGCCATGATGCTCATGGCCTTCGATCATTATAATCCCCTGGCTGGTATTTACGAT
>Ga0209098_1001098_pt1 | contig 26838 bp, 17 predicted proteins | sample AD_JPNHW1_MetaG_FD_184429 | JGI IMG/M metagenome (GOLD analysis project Ga0209098, IMG submission 184429) | Active sludge microbial communities of municipal wastewater-treating anaerobic digesters from Japan - AD_JPNHW1_MetaG (SPAdes) (version 2) | ecosystem: Engineered > Bioreactor > Anaerobic...
CTTCCTGCCCGGCCCCTTCGCCGCGAAGCAGGGCGACCGCTACGTGCTCGCGCGCGCCGCGAAGAGCATCGGCCAGATGAAGGCCTTCTACGGCAACTTCGGCGTCATCGTGCGCGGCTACGTCTACGTGCGCATGCTCGGCGCCGAAGGCATGCGCCGCGTGGCGGAGAACGCCGTGCTCAACGCGAACTACCTCAAGGTGAAGGTCGAGAAGGACTTCCCCGTGAAGTACCCGAGGCGCTGCATGCACGAGTTCGTCGCGATGGGCGACATCGCTCCCGACATCCACACCCTGGACGTCGCCAAGCGCCTCATCGACCTCGGCATCCACCCGCCGACAATCTACTTCCCCCTCATCGTACCCGAGGCCATCATGGTCGAGCCCACGGAGACGGAGTCGCGCGAGGCCCTTGACGACTTTGCGGCCGCCATGCACCAGATCGCCCTGGAGGCGAAGAAGAGCCCTGAGCTCCTCCACAACGCCCCCACGACGACCCCCGTCGGCCGTTTGGACGAAGTTGCCGCAGCAAGGTGCCCCGTGCTTTGCTATCGGGGATAGCCTGAAGGCAAAACGACCAGCGCCGCGGCTACGCGGCAGATGAGCAATGCAGGAGGCCGCCCGGAAAGGCGGCCTCCTTTCTTTTCAAGCCCGGCCCGACTCATATACTTGAGGGTAGGAGGGACCGGATGATGTCGAACGCAAAGACCGCCTACCTTGCGAAGGCCGTCCGCCCGGCAGGCGAGAGGGAAAGGGACGAGTACGACCGCTTCGGCCCCTGGGTCATGCGCATCGCTTCGCCCATCGAATTGCCGCCAGCCTTCGACCGCTACGGATCGGAAGTGGCCGCCTCGTCCATAGCGGTGAAGATACCTTACGCGGTCGACCGTCGCGATGCCCTGGCGGGAAGCGACCTCTACGAGCGGGTACTCGCCGTGAAGGATGCTTCGCTCCTCGTTTTCGACCTCGACGGCGGGGAGGCGCGCCGCCGCGAGCTCCATGGCGAGGGCATAGCGGCGCTTGCCCTCTTCAGGGAGATCCTGGAAGCCCGGCTGATCATACAGGTGGCCGGCGGAGAGGGCCTCATCGTGCACTACAACGCCGTCTCGATGCCCCTCATGCAGGAATTGGTCGACGAGATCCGTCGTCAGGGGGCAGGGAAGGGGAGGGCCGCCGGCTCGGCCGCGCCTGCCACCCCGGGCCACGATCTCTGCCCTCCTCCGACAGCGGAAAACACCTTCTTCCGCAACCTCTACCAGGACCAGAGCGCCCGGGAGCCAGTCATGTCCCTCCTCGTCTTCCAGCCCGATACGCGCCTCGGCTTCAGCAACGGGGCCGGCGTACCTGCCCGGTTCCGCGCCCTTGCCGCCATCAGGCCCCTCGTCTTCCCCGCATCGATGATCCTCGAGCTGCCGAACGAGGTCCTTGTCATCAGGGAAGGCGAGCGGCCGCGGGTGCGATCGAAGCGAGGCTATCGTTACGAACACCTCTGGATCCGGAAGGACAAGCTCGAGGAAGCGAGGGTCGAGGAGCGCCAGGCCAGGCTCGCCCTGCCCTACAACGCCCTCCTCATCCGCGCCGGAGGGCATCTCCATGAGCTCGCCCTGGCGGCGCAGCCTGCGGCTGCCCTCGACCGTCTCGTTGCCTTGGCAGGAGGCCGCTCCTAGGCACGCCGCTCGGCGACGGCCGGTCGCAGCGCCATCAGGCGGATGGCGCGCTGCCGGCCCGTACCTTACTTCCCGGCCCGGGGCGCCCACCAGCGGCGGTAAGCGATGAAGCCCATCACCACGTAGGCAACCGTCTTGGGGATCATGAGGAGGCCGATGGCGGGGATCCGCGCGGCGAAGAGGATGACAGGGGTATAGAAGGCGTAGGACGCGACCATGGCCCAGCCTATGCCCTGCCAGGCCCGGTCGCCGTCCCGCCTGCCCTCGACGATGAAGAGGACGGCCATGAGGATTCCAGCCAGGGCGAGGGGCGCGTTCCGCACGAGGCCCATGCCGAAGGGGGGCACCGCGAGTTCCCAGGCGTTGCCGGGCAGGGCCATGATGACGAGCCTGAGGCCCAGGACAGCCTCGATGATCCAGAAGGCCGCGTCAGGCCTGTTCCCCCCGCGGATCCGCCGGGCATCGGCCAGGGCCATGTAGAAGACCGTCATGGTATAGGCCGTCACGAGCATTCCGAGGCCCAGGATGGAGGCCTCGACTCCCCCCACCATGAGCACCGCTTTTTCCGCGCCGACGAGGGCCTGGATCACCCGCGCCCCGACATGGAAGCTGTCGCCGAAGGCGAGGAGGGCGAAGGCGAGGAGGAAGCGCGAAGCCATCGGCTTTTCGGCCTCCTTCACGGCCTTCATCTTCCTGGCCATCAGCGCGACAAGTATCCAAACCGTGGTAAGATACGCGATGTTGAAGACGTTTTCGCCTATAAGTGCTGCTGGACTATTCATGGTCGACTCCTTGCACTAAAGAGTGCTAAAATGCACTAACAAGTGCAAAGATAGGGATTTCCGAGGGAAAGGTCAAGAGGGGGAGGAATGGAAATCGAGGAGGGCAGGGCCGAAAGGAAGAAGCGCGAGGTCCGCGAACGCATAGTGGACGCGGCAGCCTCCCTCATCATCAACAAGGGCGCGAGGACTGTCTCGATGGACGAGGTCGCCGCAAAGGCCGACGTCGCGCGAAGGACCCTGTTCAACTACTTCGAGAGCAAGGACGAGCTCCTCTACGCCGCCGCGGGTCCCGTCCTCATCGAGGCCATTGCCCTGGCAGAAGCCGCCCTGGCCAAGCCCTCTCCGGGCGTCGACGACATCGTCGAGCTCTGCCTCGCCCTCTGGCGCAGCTGCGGGCGGAGGCTCGGCCTCGTCTATGCGGTGGAACTGGACGAGTCGCCTCGCTTCGCCGAGCTCCATGGCCGCTACCTCGGCCTCCTCCATGCCCTCATCGGCAAGGTGGCCTCCGGCGATCCGGCCCTGGCCGACAGCGCAAGGCTCGTCGGCAAGATCGTCTATCGTTCCTTCGTGCCCCTCCTCCTCGCCCTCGAGGGCGAAGAGGGGGCGGAGCGGCGTTTTGCCGCGGGACTCAAGGGCCTCATCGAAGGAGCCTGCGCCGCCTCATGACTGTCTCCCCTCCCTGGGAAACCGAAGTTCCACGTGCAGGCCGGGCGGGCCGGAGAAAGAGAGTTTTCCGCCCAGTTGCGCAGCGAGCGAGTTGACGAGGAGGAAGCCCATCGTCTGTGAGGTCTCAGGATCGAGGCCCGGGGGCAAGCCGGGACCATGATCGTCCACACAGAGGACAAGCTCGTTACCCTCGGCCCTGAGATCGACAAGGACGGCTTTTCCTGTCGTTTCGGGATGCGCGTATTTGAGGGCATTGGTGATGAGCTCGTTGGCGACGAGGCCGAAGGGCACCGCCGCGTCCAGGCTGAGGAGGGAAGTGTCCTGGCACTCGAAGCTGACCGACCTGCTTCCGAAGGTCGCAGCCAGCTCGGAGACGAGTGCCTCGAGGTAATCCTTCGCTTCGATGGCGTCGAAGGAGGGGGAGCTGTAGAGGAGCTCGTGGAGCCTTGCCATCGCGCGTATCCGGGACTGGGTCTCGGCGATGAGGGCGCGGTCCTTGTCGTCGCGGTAGGAGCCCGACTGCAGGGCGATGAGGCTCGAGATGACCTGCATATTGTTCTTGACGCGGTGGTGGATCTCCTTGAGGAGGACCTCCTTCTCCGCGAGCGAGGAGCGGAGCCGCTCCTCCTGGGCGCGTTGCTCGGTCACGTCACGCGACACGAGGAGGGCGCTGCTCTTGCCGAGGGGCACGATGCGGCCCTCGAAGAACCTGTGGCCGCCCGGCACCGTGAGGCCGTAGTTGAGCACGCTCATCTTCCTGCCGTCGATCGATTCAGCCAGCCTTTCGTGGAGCGCCTTCGCGAGAGCCTCGTCGGGGATGATCTCCTCGACCTTCTTCCCGATGATCTCCCCGGCTGGAGCGGCGAGGAGCTCGGGTGTGGAGGTATAGGCCTCGAGGTAGGTGCCCTCGCGGTCGAAGACGAAGAAGAGATCGGGCAAGGCGGCGATGAAGGCCGTGAGCCTCGCCTCGCTCGCCTCGAGGGCTTCCACCTTCTCCCGCAGCGCCTTCGTGGCGTCCTGCACCCTCTTCCTGAGCCCCGCGGCAATGGCGAGGAGGGTGAGGAGGACGAGCAGCAGGCCGGCGCCGACGAGGGCGAAGCTGCGCAGGTCGATGCCCGACGCGATGGGAGAGCCGAGCCATTTGCGGTCGATTGCCGCGAGCGTGGACCGGGGAATGGCCCTGAAGCCGGTTTCCACGAGTGCGAGGAGGTCGCCCCTGCCCTTGAGGACGGCCCGGTGGAAGGCGCCCTCATTGAGCTTGAACGCTATGCGGAAATCCTTGTCGATCCCGTAGCGGTAGAGGTAGTAGAGGGCCGGAGGCTTGTCGACGCAGAAGATCCTCGTCTCCAGCGTGGCCGCGGCGTCGATGATGTCCTTGTAGCCCGGGTAGAGCGCGATGGACGAAACCCCCGCTTCCGAAAGCCGTTCCGCGGCCGCGTCGCCTTCCTTGACCGCTATCCTGAAGCCCGTGAGGTCGGCGGGCGAATGGATTCCGGAGATGGTCTTGTGGATGAAGACCGGCACCTCGATGGTCGCGTAGGCCGGCGCGAAGTCGAAGACCTGCTTCCGGTCGGGAGTCTCGAAGATCGTATCGATGACGTCGGCCTGGCCGTTTTCGATGGTTCGGATACAGTCGGCCCAGGGCATGGGCCTGAGATCCACCGCCACGCCCGTGATCTTCGACCAGGCCGCCCACTGGTCCGGCACGATGCCCTGGAACCTGCCCCCCTCGCCGATGAAGGCGTAGGGCGGGTAGTCATTGTCGCAGACGACGACGATCCGGTCAGGCACGGGTCCCGCGGCGGAAGGCGCGCCCCAGGTCCTGCCCAGGGAGAGGGCAGCGATGGCGAGCAACGCAAGGGGAAGCCGGGATCCGAGAGCCATTGACTCCAGTATAGCCGCCGGCTACGGCAAGTCCAGCCTCCCGTCCACCATCGGCCGACGGGCAAAACGAAAATCGTTGACAATGTCCCGCGCCGGATTACCATGCTAGCGTCCTTCCATGCCCGGCGCCCGGCCATGGAAGCGGGGGAGGCACATCGTGGATTCGGGCAACAGGATAGGCGCGCGCAAGTGGGTCGTCATCTGGTTCGTCGGCATCGTCGGCCAGCTCCTCTGGAACGTCGAGAACGCAATCTTCAACACCTTCGCCTATTCGGTGGCGAGCCATGACGCGGCGCGCGTCATCCAGTGGATGGTCGCGGTGAGCGCAATCGCTACGACGATCTCCACCCTTGTCAACGGCACCTGGAGCGACCGGGCCGCGACACGGCGCCCCTTCATCGCCGTGGGCTACATCCTCTGGGGGCTCTTCACGATCGCCTTCGGCGCCACCCAGTTCCTGCCCGCGGCCCTCGTCGGAGCGGCCCTCGTCATCGCGGACGCCGTCATGAGCTTCTGCGGCTCAATCGGCAACGACTCGGGCTTCAGCTCGTGGACGACCGACATTTCGAACGAGCGCAACCGCGGCCGGATCTCGGGAGCCCTCGCCGTAATGCCGGTCATCGCCACGATAGTCGGCACCGCCATCTTCGGCATCGTCATCGACGGCCTCCAGGGCTCAGGCTTCCACGGGATCGGCTACTTCCCCTTCTTCGTCCTCATTGGCGGTACGGCCATCGTCGCGGGCATCCTCTGCCTCTTCATCGTGAAGGATTCGCCCGACCTCAGGTCCAACAAGGGCGAGAGGAGCTACCTCGAGCAGCTCCTCTCGGTCTTCGATGTGCACGGCTTCGCGGAGCGCAAGGAACTCCTCTGGGTCTTCGTGATGCTCGCGACCTACTTCATCGGCTTCAATGTCTACTTCCCCTTCATTCTGCCCTATCTCCAGCTTTCCCTCGGCTTCGGCCTCGGTACGGCAGGCATCATCGTCGGTGCCGGTCTCGGCCTCTCGGTCTTCTTCACCCTGCCCGCAGGGCGCCTCATCGACCGGGGCAGGTCTCCCGCGATCGTCCTCGTCGCCCTCGCCGTGAGCTTCGTCGGACTCTTCATCGTGTCCTACGCCGGCGCCTCCTCCATCCCCCTCCTCCTCCTCGGCATGCTCCTCGCGGGAGCGGGCTACGTCCTCATCCTCCAGACCATCACCGCCTGGCTCAAGAACCTCTACCCCGAGACCCAGCGCGGCCAGTTCGAGGGCATACGCCTCATCTTCTTCGTCTGCATTCCCATGGTCCTCGGGCCGGCGATCGGCACGCCCATCGTGACCCACCTCGGAAAGACGGTCATGGTGGCGGGCAACCCGCAGGTCGTGCCCACCGGCGTCCTCTTCAGGATCTCCGCCTTCGTCTCCATGCTGACCCTCGTGCCGCTCTGGTTCGCGGACCGGGAGCGCCGGCGGCGCCTGGGCGCGGGCACGGCGGGAAAGCAGGCCTGATGAGCGCGCTTTCCGCAATCCTGCTTGTCGGCGCCGGTCTCATCGTCCTCCTTAGCGCCGCCGCCTTCCTCCTCGCCGCGCAGGTTGTGCGGCCGAGGACCTTCTCGCTCGCGAAGAGCCATGGCATCGAGGTCGACAAGGGCCACCTCGTCCCGGACCTCCACTGCTCCTGGACCCATCGCGAGGTCCATGTCGCCTCGCCCTGGGGCTACGACATGGCCGCGGACTGGTTCCCCCTCGAAGGAGCGGACAGGGCCCTCGTCATCGTCCACGGCTTCACCTACACGCGCTACGGCTCGGCCAAGTACATGCCCCTCTTCAGGTCCCTCGGCTTCAGCATCCTCGCCATCGACCTGCGCTTCCACGGCGCCTCGGGCGGCCCGGACACGACCTTCGGCTGGCGCGAGAAGGACGATCTCCTCGCCTGGACCGATTGGGTCGTGGCGGAGACGGGCGGGACCTCCCGCGTGGGGACGCACGGCGAGTCCATGGGAGCGGCCATCGTCCTCCAGCATGCGGCTATCGATCCCCGCATCTCCTTCGTCGTGGCCGACTGTCCCTTCGCGGAGCTCCGCGGGCTTCTCGCCTACAAACTCGGGCGCGACTACCATCTGCCGGCCTTTCCCTTCATCGATCTCGCGAGCGCCGCGGCCCGGGTCATCACGGGCGGGATGGGTTTTGACAAGGTGAGGCCGATCGAATCGGCCCTGCGGATCGCCGCTCCCGTCCTCTTCATACATGGCGATGCCGATGTCTTCATCCCCCCGGAATCGAGCCGGTCGATGCATGCGGCAAGGCTGGCCGCGGGCCTTCCCTCGCGTCTCTACATCGCGCCGGGAGCCGACCACGCGATGTCCTATGACGTGGATCCCGCCGCCTACGAAGACCAGGTTGTTTCCTTTTTTTCGGAAACAAACCGTTAAAGACCCCTTCGCGCCGCAGATATCCGTCAGTTCGCATGAAAATGCCTCTTGGTTCAGTGATATACTGGACGCAAGATAAATCCCCATGTGATCGCGCCTTTGATCAGAAGGAAGCACCCTCATGTGCAAATGCGAAAAGACGATACTCCTCGTCGAGGATGAGCCTATAATCGCGATGGCGGAACAATCGATCCTGCAGAAGTACGGATATCGGGTAATCGTGGCGAGGTCTGGCGAAGAGGCCTTGAGCAAAGCCGATGAGCCTTCCACCATGGATCTCGTCCTCATGGATATCGACCTTGGCCCGGGCATGGACGGGACCGAGACTGCTACGAGGCTGCTTCGGAATCGGGACCTGCCGGTAGTCTTCCTGTCTTCCCACACGGAACGGGAGATCGTTGAAAAGACGGAAGGCATCACCTCCTATGGCTACATTGTCAAGAACAGCGGCGAGACCGTCCTCATCGCTTCATTGAAGATGGCCTTCAGGCTTTACGAGGCCAGGGCGAGGGAGCGCCGCCAGGAGGAGGCGACCCGTCAGAGCGAGGAACGCTATCGCTCCCTTATCGCCGTTTCGGAAACCGGCTGCTGGGAGTACAACCGCGAGTCCGGCGTCGAATGGTGCAGTCCCGAGTATTTCCGCATGCTCGGGCTCGATCCCGGCGACTTCCCGATGGATGGAAGGTCGAACCTCAAGGATGCGTGGCTCGACCTGCTCCATCCCGACGATCGCGAGCGCGCGGATCGGTGCTTCGCGGACTATATCGCCGACGGGTCTTCGTCCATGTACGAAAACACCTTCCGGATCCGACATGCCGACGGCCGCTGGCTCTGGATCCTCTCGCGCGGAAGGACCCTCCGCGCAGAGGACGGCAGCCCCACGGCAATGACCCTGGGAACTCACATCGACATCACGAGACAGAAGCTCGCGGAGGAACGGATCTACTCGCTTCTCGAGGAAAAGGAAAGGCTCCTGGAAGCCGCCATGCTCCGTTCGGACAAGGTCTGATCAACGTCGGCCTATTCTCCCTGCAGCGCCTTCCCCTTCTCGGTGACCTCTTCCCAGACCCTCATGACGTTGCCTCCCAGGATGAGCCTGATGTCGCTTTCCCCGTATCCGAGGGCGAGGAGCTCCCGGGCCACGACGGGGTAGGCCGACACGTCGGGGACTTCCTTGGGCAAGGAAAAGCCGACTCCGTCGAAGTCCGATCCCAGGCCGACATGTTCTACGCCCGCGAGCCTTGCGACATGGTCGATCTGGAGCGCTATGTCCCGCGCCGTGGCCAGATCTGTGTCGCTCATCGTCTGGTCATAGGCCGCGCTAAGGAAGAGCGAACCGAAGGGGATCTGTATCACGCCTCCCCGTTCCGCGATGCGGACGATGAGCCCGTCGGGAAGGTTGCGCGTGAAGCCGGGCGTGAAGGAGCGGCATCCCGAATGCGATGCGATGAGCGGCGCCCGGGAGATGTCGAGGATCTGGGAGACGGCCTCGTCGGAGGCGTGCGATACGTCGACCATGATGCCGAGCCGGTTCATCTCGGCGACCGCCTCGCGGCCGAGCGGGCTCAGGCCCCCCCATCGCCTGCTCGCGGCGCTCGCCGAATCGCAGAGCCCGTTGTCCTTGATGTGGACAAGCCCCATGTACGCGACGCCCCTATCCCGCCACCTTCCGATGCGGGAGATATCGCCGTCAAGGCTCGCGCAGTTCTCAAGGGCGGGCACGAGGGCGAGCTTGCCCGCCTTGACCGCCGCCCGCGCGGCGGCCGGCGTACCCGCCAGGGTCAGGCGGTCGGGGTTGCGCGCGATGTCCGCTTCCAGGGCCGCGAATCGCATTTCCGCAACCTCGGCCGCCCTGCCGGCCTCGTCGTCCTCGGCGGATATGTAGATGGGCATGAAGGCCACCTTGAGGCCTCCCTTCAGGGCTCGCGGCGCGTCGAAGTTGCCCGAGGTCCCGACGGAAAGGTCCTCGCCATCCTTGCGGACCTCGAGGTAGTCGATGTGGGAATCCACGACGAGGGCCTTGGCGCAGATGTCCCTGGCCCGGTCGGCAGCGCCGACCGTCCCGCGCCGCGCCATGGTTTCGTGCGACGCGATGCCTCGGGAAGCGCCGCAGGACGAGGCGGACACGGCGAGGACGGCGGCAAGGAGTGCATAGGCGGCACAGCGCAGCCTGTGGCGGCGGATGTCGATGGTACGATGTTCCATGGAAGCCATCATGGCCCGCCAGGCCCGCCGCCGCGATCGCCTGAACAGGGGATTCACCTGGAGCCTTTGCCCGGGCCATCGGAGAGCAAGCCCCCCTATCCAAGGAAGCAGGCAACTGGTAAATTCCCGCAGTGGACCGTAGCCTGCGCGTCGCCTCCTTCAATGCCGAGAATTTCTACCTCCTCCTCGACCGCGACTACTGTCGCGAAGAGCTCGAGTCCCTCGATGACGAGGCCTATCTCGCCATGAACCCCTCGATCTACAATCCGAACAAGCCGAGGCACAAGATAGCTGCCATCGCGAAGACCATCCTTGACCGGGATTACGACCTCGTGGGGCTTTGCGAGATCGGCGGCATGGAGAGCCTTTCGAACCTGAACCGTATCTACCTCGGGGGCCGCTACGACTGCTACCTCCACGAGGAAAATTCGCGCCGCGGTATCTACGTGGGCGCCCTCCTGCGCAAGGGCATCTTCTCCCATGTCGAGGCCGAGTCAATGCCCGGCGCCTTTTCCCGCAACCTCCTCAGGCTGAGGCTGGGCAGGCGCGGGAACGACCTCGAGGCCTACGTCGTCCATCTCAAGTCGCAGTACGGCGAGGACCACGGCATCGGCCAACGCATGCGCGAAGTCGGGCTCCTCGCTTCCCTCGTGAGGAGGGAGCGCTGCCTCGTGATGGGCGACTTCAACGGCATACTCATCCGGGGCGAGTCCCAGTTCGAGTACGACGCCTTCCTCTCCCTGCCCTTCCGGGACGTACTCGAGGCGGTCGCCATTCCCTCGGAACGCCGCTGGACGCACTACCACTTCAGCCCCAGGCCCAATTTCGCACAACTCGACTACATCTTCTGCTCCGATGATATCGCCGTGGAGAAGGCAGGCGTCGTCGAGGGGCAGATTCCGATGAACCGCGCCCAGCGGGACCTCCTCCCTTCCGATCACCTCTTCATCGAAGCCGAAATCGTCCCTCCCGACTTCCAGGCCGATGCCCCGACCTTTGACGCGCGCGACGGGAGGGGAACGGACCGCGGGGCGGGGGACGGCGGCAGCGGGAACGGCGGCAGCGGGAACGGCGTGACAGAACGGCGCGCGATCGCCATAGTTAAGGCCATGGTCAGGTATATCCTGCGGAGGCTCAGGGCCCCGCGCCCGAGGGGAGACAGCAAGGCATGAAGACGCTCGGCAAGAACTCGTGGCCCGTCCTCTTTGTTTCGGACCAGATCCAGCAGCAGACCGACGAGGGCAACTGGCTCAGGGACATAGTCCGCGTCCTCACCGAAGTCAACGGCTGCCAGGCCGTCTTCTGCTCGGCCTACGGCGACGCACACGACGTCGTCTACTCGCGCGAGGACCTCGGAACCGTCGTCGTCGACTGGGAGATCCGCTCCTCGGGCCGCATCCACAAGAAGAACGAGGATCTCGCCGGGGACCATGCGGGGGCCCGTTTCGTGGACTATGTCCGCAGCCGGAACCGGACCATCCCCATCCTCCTCCTCTCGGACCGCGCCTCGATAGAGAGCATCCCCAACGCCGTCCTCGAGGAGATCAACGGTGTCCTCTGGAAGCTCACGGACACCCCCGAGTTCAATGCGGGCCGCATCGAACGCGCCATGACCGACTACGCGCGGCAGGTCCTCCCGCCCTTCTTCCGCAACCTTGTCGAGTACGTCTATGAGTACAATTTCGCCTGGCATACGCCCGGCCACATGGGCGGCCAGGGCTTCCTCAAGAGCCCGGCGGGCACGGCCTTCCACAAATTCTTCGGCGAGAACATGCTCCGCGCCGACCTCTCTATCTCCGTGCCCGAGCTCGGTTCCCTCCTCGACCACTCGGGCGTCTCCGGCGAGGCGGAAGCCTTCTCAGCCCGGGTCTTCGGCGCGGACTCGACCTATTACGTCCTCAACGGCACTTCGACCGGCAACCAGATCGTGTGGCGCAGCCAGGTCTCCCCCGGCGACCATTGCCTCCTCGACCGCAACTGCCACAAGTCCCTCTCGCACGCGATGGTCATCACGGGAGCGGATCCCGAATACATGCTGCCCATGCGCAACGCCCTCGGCATCATCGGGCCCGTGGACTTCGGCAAGGTCGATCCCGACAAACGTTATGCGATGGCCGCCCTCACGAACTCGACCTATGACGGCATCTGCTACGACGCCCGCCACGCCAAGCGCCGCCTCGATGGCGCTGCCATCCTCCATTTTGACGAAGCCTGGTTCGCCTACGCGAAGTTCCATCCCGTCTACGCAGGGCACTTCGCCATGTCCCTCGAGGAGAGGGACCGGCTCGTGTTCGCGACCCAGTCCACGCACAAGCTCCTCACCGCCCTCTCGCAGGCCTCGATGATCCACGTGAAATTCCCGAAGGAGGTGATCGCCTCCGAGGACCTTCAGGACGATTTCCACGAGGCCTTCAACGAATCCTACATGATGCATAGCTCCACCTCGCCGCAGTACTCCATGGTCGCCTCGCTCGAGGTGGCCACGAAGATGATGCACGACAACGGCCGCACGGCCCTCGGCGACATCATGGAGGAGGCCATAGAGCTCAGGCGCAAGATCGCGCGCATCAAGGCCGAGGAGTCTTCCCAGGGCGACTGGTTCTTCGGCATCTGGCAACCCGACGCCATAGCCTCGCTTCCGACGGAGGAACTCGTCCGCGACCAGCGCTACTGGACCCTCGCGCCGGGCGCCGCCTGGCACGGCTTCCCCCGCGAGGAGCTCTCGGAGCCCTACGCGATGCTCGATCCCATCAAGCTCACCTTCCTCTGTCCCGGCGTGGACGTGCACGGCGTCTGGTCGGATACGGGCGTGCCGGCGGCTGTCGTCACGCGCTATCTCGGAGACAAGGGCATCGTGTGCGAGAAGACCGATTACTACTCCTGGCTCCTCCTCAACTCCCTCGGCACGACCAAGGGCAAGCAGGGCACCCTCGTGGCCGAGCTCTTCCGCTTCCGGGAGCTCTGCAACTCTAATGCTCCCCTCGACACGGTCTTTCCACAGCTGACCGCTGCCTTTCCCGCGCGTTACCGGAACATGGGGCTCCGCGACCACTGCCAGGAAATGCACAGCTACCTCAGGGAGCACCGACTCCTCGAGCGGATGGTCGAATCATCGAGGATCATCCCTGGGCGGTCCATGACGCCCGCAGAGGCCTACCGTGCCATCGTGAAGAAGGAGGTCGAATTCGTCCGCATTGACGACCTCGATCCCGTCTCCACTCCGAGGACGAGCGCCGTGATGGTCGTGCCCTATCCCCCCGGTATCCCCATCCTCATGGGAGGGGAGCTCATCGACGCGAAGTCCCTCCCCATTCTCGAGTACCTCAGGGCGCGACAGGATTTCGAGAACGCCTTCCCGGGCTATGAGGGCGAGATCCATGGGATCGACAGGTCCACGGACGCCTGCGGAGGCGGGACGCGCTTCGAGCTCATGGTCGTGAAGGCCGGGGCCGACCGCGGGAGCCGGCCATCGTGAAGACGCAAAAGCGACGCGGCAAGGGAGTGGACCGCTACGGCGTCCCGGGCAAGGATTTCCTTGTCGTGGGACTCATGATTGCGTGCATCGTCGTCGTATGGGCCTTGTTCCTTGCGAGCGGCCTGGCCGAACGCGAGGATGTCCGGAAGCGGGCCGCGGACGACGTCTCCAGGATGAGCCAGATCGTGGCCGAGCAGACCGGGGGCCTCTTTGGCGAGATAAAGGTCTATCTCGGGCTCATGGATACCTGGCTCTCGGACAATCCCGGCGCGGACCCGCGTACCGATCCCGAGTTCCTCCACCTCGTCGACAACCTGCGCACCCACGCGCGCTGCCGGGTGGACCTGCGCCTCGTCTCCGCGGACGACGGCCTCTACTACATCCCCTCGGCCGACCTGCACAAACCCCTCGCCTCGGTGGGGGACCGGGAATATGTGCGCGCGCAGAAGGACCCGGCCACGCGGGGTTACTTCATCGCCGAGCCGGTGCAGAGCCGCGTGACCAGGGTCTGGGGCATACCGATTTCCTATCCCGTCTCGCGCCTCAACGCCGGCATGTCCATCATCTTCGCGGCCGTGGAGATGCCCGATCTTGACACGTTGTACGAAACAGTACGTCCCAAGCCGACCGGCGCCATCACCCTCATCAGGACCGACGGCATAGTGCTCTGCCGAGCCCCCTACGAAGAGGCGTACCTGGGCAAGGACATCTCGGGGGAGCTCGCCTGGCAGAAGCATTCCGAAGGCCTGGAGACGAGCGTCTCGGCCATCGACGGGAAGCGCAGACTCGTGTCCTTCAGGTCCATTCAGGGCATGCCCCTCGTGGTCAGCGTGTCGCTGGAAGAATCGGCCGTATTCGGCGACTGGCGGGAAGCCATGCTCGCGCGGCTCGCCATCATGGCCGTGATCACGGCCGTCGTGCTGGTGCTGGGGCTGCGGCTCATGGGCAACTGGAAAATGCTCGCGGCCTCGAACCGCGACGTGAGGACGCTCAACGCGGAGCTCGAGCGGAAGATGGATGTCATCAACAGGCAGCTCGAGGAGAAGGAAGTCCTCATCAAGGAGACGAACCACCGCGTCAAGAACCACATGGCCCAGCTCATCTCGATCATCGACCTCTCCGCGCCGCCCGGCTCGGGCGATGTCTTCGAGGCCATCAAGGCCCGCATATCGGGCTACTGCGTCCTTTACGACAAGCTTTCGTACCAGTCCGATCCCAGCGGGCAGATAGAGGTCGCGGGGTACACGCGAGACCTCGTGGCGCGGCTCATCGAGGTCTCGTCCGGGCAGAGGCCCATCGTCCATGGCGTGAAGGCCGAGGAAGGCCTCGCGCCCGCGAAGACCTGCTCGGCCCTGGGCCTCATCCTGAGCGAGCTCGTCATGAACTCGATCAAGCACTCCCATTGCGGCGACGACGTACTCGCCATCGATATCGAGGTCGGCCATAGCGAGGACGGTCGGATGCGCCTCGTCTACTCCGACAACGGCGAGGGCTTCGATTTCGAGGCGGTCCGCGCCGATCCCGGGAACGAGCACATCGGCATGATCCTCATGGAAACCATGCTGAGCCAGTACCACGGGACCATCTCCTACAGCAGGGAGAAGGGCTCGCGCTTCGAGATCACGATGTAGCCGTCTCGGGATCCGTCCTGCAGGGCATGGAGAAAAGCAAGGGGAGCGCCGCGCGATGTCCGCCGCGCCGGCGCCCCCCTTTTCAAGTTATTCGAACCAGCCAGTGCTTGTGATCAAGGATCCCCGGTCGTCGCCTGCGCCAATCGCGCGTCATCAACCTTTAGCGCGATTGGCGTGGCAGAAGCCGTGCTTCTGCCTCGGCCAGCCACCGTGATGGCGGCAGCGAAGTCCGGCGGTTACAGGTCCCCGATGGTCGCCAGCGCCAATCGCGGCGAGCGCGATTGGCGTGGCAGAAGCTCGCGCTTCTGCCCGGCAAGCCAACCGTGATGGTCGCTCCTAGAGATCCCCGATCGTCGCGACCATCACGGCTTTGATCGTGTGGAGCCTGTTCTCGGCCTCGTCGAAGACCTTGGAGTTCTTGTGGCGGAAGACCTCGTCGGCGACCTCCATCTCCTTGAGCCCGTGCTTCTTCTGGATGTCCTTGCCAACGTCCGTCTCGGTGTCATGGAAGGCGGGGAGGCAGTGGAGGAAGATGCAGTCCGGGTTGCCGGTCTTCTTCATGAAGTCCATGGTCACGCGGTACTTCTCGAGCTGCTTGATACGCTCCTCGAACTTGGCTTCCTCGCCCATGGAGACCCACACGTCGGTGTAGAGGGCGTCCGCGCCCTTGAGGGCCTGGTCGGCGTTCTCGATGGAGAAGAACTCGATCTTGCCGCCGGTCTTCTCGGCGACGGCCTTCATCTCGGAGGTGAGCTTTTCGTTGGGCCAGAGCTCCTTGGGTGCGAGGGCGACGAAGTGCATGCCCATCTTGGCGCAGCCGATCATGAGGGCGTTGCCCATGTTGTTGCGGGCATCGCCGCAGTATACGAGCTTGCACTTGCCCAGGGGCTTCGCGACGTTCTCCTCGATGGTGAGGAGGTCGGCGAGGATCTGGGTGGGGTGGTCCTCGTCGGTGAGGCCGTTCCACACGGGGACGCCGGAATACTTCGCGAGGTCCTCGACGAGCTTCTGCGAGAAGCCGCGGTACTGGATGCCGTCGTACATGCGGCCGAGGACCTTGGCGGTGTCTTCGACGGACTCCTTCTTGCCCATCTGGCTGTTGGTGAGGAAGGTGGCGTTGCCGCCCTCGTCCCAGCAGGCCGTCTCGAAGGAGCAGCGCGTGCGGGTGGAGGCCTTGTCGAAGATGAGGACGATGTTCTTGCGGTAGAGGAGGTTCCCCTTCACGCCTGAACGCTTCTTGGCCTTGAGGTTGTGGGCCAGGTCGAGCATGTAGCGGATTTCCTCGGTCGTGAAATCCTTGAGGGTCAGGAACGAACGTCCCTTGAGATTTACGGGCATGGTGGCCTCCTTCATGAACTGGGGCGAGCCCCCTTCGCCATTGGCCATGATCTCATCATGAACCACCGGCCGGGATCTCCGCGCTTTCGTGGTATAGCATCGCGCGGCCCCGATGGTCAAGTAAGTGCTGGAACCGTAAATAGTTATGGCATAATTATCTAGGCCGGATGCATGGATATGCGCACGTCCGTCGTGGGCATGGGGTCTGACCCCATTCACAGGAAGTCTAGTATCTCGTTTTCATTATGTATCGATATTAGCTAGGAGATAATAAAGCATTGACCAGCATGGTAAAAACCCTTAACCTCGTGGGGCGGGAGCTCTTTGCCCTCATGACGGGGCAGGCAGCGTAGACGTCGCAAAAGGGAGGATTTGATGGAAAAGGCAGTGATACGGATCAGGATGGGCGCCCATGATGCCCACTATGGCGGGAACCTCGTCGACGGCGCCAAGATGCTCCAGCTCTTCGGTGATGTGGCCACCGAGCTCCTCATCCGCAACGACGGCGATGAAGGGCTCTTCGCCGGCTATGAGAAAGTCGAGTTCCTCGCCCCGGTCTTCGCCGGCGACTACATCGAAGCGGTCGGCGAAATCGTCCACATCGGGAATTCCTCGCGCAAGATGAGCTTCGAGGCGCGGAAAGTGATCGCCCCTCGCCCCGACCTCTCGGACTCGGCCGCGGATTTCCTCGCTGAGCCCATCGTGGTCTGCCGTGCCGTGGGCACTTGCGTCGTCCCCAAGGACAAGCAGCGCAAGCCTCGCGCCACGCCCCTCTAGACAGCGGCAGTCTCCGACGGCAAGGCCATCCGGAGTAAAGGCCCCACGCCAAGGCTTCGGCCAGGGCGCATGAAAAAGCCCCCGTGAGCGTGTGCTCCCGGGGGCCTTCTTTTATCCGTCGCATGCCAGCCGTCGGCTACACGACCTTCCGCCTTGGCAGCGGACCGCCTGAGCGATCCCCCTATCGTCAGGCGAGACGCTTTGCGGTCGGCCTGGCGGCGTCGCCTAACGCCCGCGCGGGTAAAGGAAGCGCTTGATCTTCTGGGTCGGAGTCTTCTCGAAGGGCTCCTCCTGGCGCTCGACCTTGCCGATGCGCGAGAAGGCGGCGAGCCTCTCGTTGGTTTCCTTCTTGATGCGGGCGAGGAGTTCCTTGGCCGCGCGTTCCACCGCCTGTTCCGCCTGGCCCGCCTGTTCGGCTGCATGGCCTGCTGCCTTGGCCGTGTGCTCGGCGGCGTTCCTGATCGTCTGCCCGACGGAGTGGCCGAAACGGGCCGCGGCCTTCTCTGCGCCCTGGATGCCTTCCCTCATGTATTCCTTGAGCTCGTCCATGATCTCGGGCTTGAGCTGGACGAGGGCGGTGAGGCCCTCGTCGTCACCGTAGACGAGGGATTCGGCCACGAAGGGCGAGCTGTTGAGTACGGCCTCGACCTCCTCAGGATAGATGTTCTCTCCCGAGGCGCCGAGGATCATGGTCTTGAGCCTGCCCCGAACGAAGAGCCGGTGCTTTCGGTCGAAGAAGCCGAGGTCGCCTGTCTTGAAGTAGCCGTCCTTCGTGAAAGCCTCGGCCGTCCGCTCCTTATCCTTGTAATAGCCCGGACCGACCATGGGGCCGCGGACCTGTATCTCGCCGGCGCCGCGTCCCGTGGACCGGCAGGCCTCGTCGACGACCCTGATATCGGCGCCGCCGAGGGGAGGGCCGGCCATCCTGAGCTTCGTCCTGCCTACGGCCGCTGCAGCGATGATGGGCGCCGTTTCCGTGAGGCCGTAACCGATGGCGTAGGGGAAGCGGGCCTGGAGGAGGAAGGTTTCCACCTCGGGGTCGAGAGGGGCGCCGCCGACACCGAAGAAGCGCAGACGGCCGCCGAAAGTCTTCTCGAGCTTGCGGCCTGCCACGCGCCTCAAGAGGGGTTTCATGAAGGGAATCTTGTAGAGGCCGATCTTCTCGAGAGTCGGCTTAACGGCCGAGCGGTAGATCTTCTCGATGACGAGGGGCACGGAGAGGACGATCGATGGCCGGATCGAGGCGAGGGCCGGAAGGAGGACGCTCGCGGTCGGCGCCTTTTCGAGGTACTGGACGCTCGCGCCGGACATCATGGGGATGAGGAAGCCGATCGTGTACTCGTAGGCGTGGGCGAGAGGCAGGATAGAGAGGAGGACGTCCTCTGGATCGAGGATGATGATAGAGGAGCAGGCAAGGGCATCCGCGATGTAGTTCGAATGGGTGAGCATGACGCCCTTTGAGCGGCCCGTCGTGCCCGAGGTGTAGACGATGGCCGCGAGGTCCTCTGGCCTTGCCACGGGCAGAATGGCAGGGGAAGCTCCCGGCGCTGTATGCGGCGAGGAGAGCTCCTCGATGGCGAGTATGTCCGCCTTGACCGCGACAGCCTCGAGCTTCTTCCTGAGCCGCGCCGAGGCGAAGACGGCCTTGGCCTCCGAGTGGGCAAGGATGTTGGCAATCTGTTCGACGGGAAAGTCGACGAGGATGGGAACGGCCACGGCGCCTGCCCGGGCCACGCCGAAGGAGGCTACGCCCCACTCGGGCCTGCTCTCCGAGAGGATGGCCACGCGGTCGCCCTTGCCTATGCCGGCGGCCGCGAGCCCCTGGGCGCAGGCCTCCACGCAGGCCTCGAGGCGGGCATAGGTTATGGGCTCGCCGCCGACCATGGACAGGGCCGGACGGGAGGGATACTCCGCGGCGCCGAAGCGAGGTATGTCGCTCAACGTGTGCTTCTGGTATTCGTAGGTCATCCTGGCAAAACCCCTTTGTGTGCAGCTTGTGATGCGGGCGGCGTCGAACGCGCCCCGGGCGCCATGGCAGCTAACGTTTCTTCGGGTAGAGGAAGCGCTTGATGCTCTGCTTGGGCGTCTTCTCGAAGGGCTCGTGCTGGAGCCGCACGTGGCGGATGCGGCTGAAGGCCGCGAGCCTCTCGTTGGTATCCTTCTTTATCCGTTCGAGGAGGTGGGCTGCCGCCTTCTCGGCGTGCTGGAGGCCCTCCTCCGCATGCTCGATCCCGTCCTTGAGGACTGCCCCGACCTCGTGGAGGACCTCGGGCTTGAGGTGGACGAGGGCGGTGAGGCCCTTCTCGTCGCTGTAGACGAGGGACTCGACGACGTAGGGCGAGCTGTTGAGCACCGCCTCGATCTCCTCGGGGTAGATGTTCTCTCCCGAAGAACCGAGGATCATGGTCTTGAGCCTGCCGCGGACGGTTATCCTGCCCGCCTCGTCCATCGTACCGAGATCGCCGGTCCTGAACCAGCCGTCCGGCATGAATACTTCGGCGCTGCGGGCCTCGTCACGGTAGTAGCCAGGACTCACGTTGGCGCCTCGGACCTGGATCTCGCCCTCGCCGGTATCCGGCCTCTTGTCGGCTATGCGGACCTCGACGTCGGTGGCCGCAAAACCCGTCGTGTGGGCCTTGACCCTGCCCGGCCTGTTGCCGGCGACCATGGGCGCCGTCTCGGTGAGGCCGTAGCCGATGGAGTAGGGGAAGTGCGCCGCCTGGAGGAAGTCCTCAACGTCGGCAGCGAGGGGGGCCCCGCCTATGCCGAAGAAACGGATCTTCCCGCCGAAGGTCTTCATGAGTTTGACACCGGCGAGACGTCTGAGGAGGGGTCTGAGCCAGGAAACCTTGTAGGCGCCCATGGCTTCGAGGGTGGGCTGGATGTTCGAATGGTAGATCTTCTCGATGACGAGGGGCACGGAGAGGACGATGGTCGGCTGCACCGCCCTGAGGGCGGGGAGGAGGGCCGTGGCCGAGGGCGGCCGGTCAAGGTAGTAGACGCAGGAGCCGTGCATCATCGGGATGATGAAGCCGATGGTGAACTCGTAGGTATGGGCGAGGGGAAGGATGGAGAGGAGGCGGTCCCGCCGGTTGAGGACGATGAACTTCCTGCAGGCCCAGGCGTCGAAGATGAAGTTCCTGTGGGTGAGCATGACGCCCTTCGAGTGGCCCGTGGTCCCCGAGGTATAGACGATGGCCGCGAGGCTGTCCGCCTCGATTTTCGGCGCCTTGAAGCCGCCGGCAGCGAGATCGACCGCATCGGCCGTCGGCGTCGAGCCTCCGGAAAGCACTTCGAGGCTCTCGACGTCGATGACGATGCGTTTCCCGGCCTGCCCCTCGAGCTTGGAAAGGAAGCGCTGGGATACGAAGACCGCCACAGATTCCGAATGATCGAGGATGTTCGTGATTTGTTCGGGAATGAAGTCCGTGAGGATGGGGACGGCCACGGCGCCTGTCCTCGAGATCCCGAAGTAGGCGAGGCCCCATTCGGGGCGGTTTTCCGAGAGAAGGGCTACCCGGTCTCCCTGCTTCACCCCGAGGAGGCCGAGGAGGGCGGCTATGCGCCGGCTGCGGGGCTCGAGGTCCTCGTAGGGGACGGGGGGCTTCCCGAGCATGGTGAGGGCCGGCCGACCGGCGAAATGTCTGGAGGCCTTGACCACGAGTTCAGGTATGGTGAAGTCCTGGATTTGGTACACTGCGGCGCTCCTTGAGCGAATTGACACTCGGCGAGTCAAAGGGTTGCAGGGATATGACTCGGCCGACGGACCGAAGCCACGGGAATTCCGCGATTTCGATGATCCAAGCATAACCAATTTTTTAAAGGATGAAAATGCCGTCTTTTGTCGATAAAGGGATCGGAAAGGGCTATACTTGATTCTGTATCCAGAAACAATGAGCTTCGTCTGCCGGGGCTTGCGCCTGGTGGGGGAAAGCAATCATGAAATCTCTATGCCTTTTTTGCCTTGCCCTGTTTTTTTCGCCCGTCCTTACCTGCCGCTTCCCGGACTTGACCCCGAACGTACCCACTGCCGCTCCGTCCAACCTGAGGCTGGTAGCCGGATCGAAGGCCATCCTGGCCTGGGACGCCGTGCCCGGAGCCGGGGCCTATGCTGTGTTCAAGTCGAGCGTGAGCGACCGGTGGCCCGAGTGCTGCGACAAGGAGACTGCTTCCACATCCATGGAGCTTATCGACGACGGGTACTACACCGTCGCCGCCGAATCCAAGCCCGGCGGCCTGGTCGGGCCCCTGGCGGAAGCGTCGGTCCTGTATGGCGCGCCGGCTGCGCCGCGGAATGTGCATATCGAAAAGGTGGGCATGCAGCACTACCTCCAGTGGGACCCCGTGCAAGGAGCGGCCAGCTACGTGATCTACCGGGCTTCCGTCGACATCCCCTATCCCTTCCCCCCTGCTCCGTCCGCGGCAATTGTCGCTGCCCCCAAGGCCGAGTATCTCCTTGGCGCAGAGAGCAATTACCGGTATTGGGTCGCCGCCTGCGGTCCGGACGGCGACGAAAGCAGAATTTCTCCTTCGGATATGGCCGAATTCTGATGCTTCTTGATGGATCTGGCCTTTTCCTGCTTCGATACATCCAGCAAATGGAAAACGATTCCATGCTACGGTATACTGAAAGAACGCGCCGGGATTGTCCTGCGTCTCTGCATCTGCTTCCTCCGGCGATGGAGGGCAGGACATGAAAAACAGATCTATCGCCCCGGCGTTTTGCGCTTTTCTTATCTGCTGTTCGTATTTACTGGTCACCTGCAGGCCGCCCGTGGATCCCAATCCGCCGCCTGCCCTGCCGGCCGCGCCGGCCAATGTCCGTGTCGTCGTCCAGTCCGGGGACAACTACCTTGCGTGGGACGCCGTCTCGGGAGCCGTTTCATATAAAGTGTACTTTTCCTCCGACGGCTCGACCTACGGCTCCGCCGCCTCGGGCCTTGCCGCGTCGCAGTATCTCCTGCCGAACTACGGCTACTACGAGGTTTCAGCCGTCAATTCCGTGGGCGAGGGTTCCCGGTCGTCGGCTCTCCACCATACGCCATCGCTTACGGCAGCGGCCACGCCTACCTTCAGCCCGGTTGCGGGCAACTACGACGCAGCCCAGGACATAACCATTTCCACCACGACCCCGTCCGCCACGATCTACTATACGACCGACGGCACGACCCCGAGCGTGGCCACTTCCCTCCACGATTCGGCCGCGATCCATGTCGCGATAGGAGAGACCGTCACGGTCAAGGCCATCGCGGTCGCCTCCGGTTTCAGCAACAGCGATGAGGCCATGGGCAGCTTCCATGTGACGGGGTGGGCGGTTGTGGGGAGTGCGGGGTTCTCGGAAACGAGCGTCGCTGACACAACGCTTGCCATCGACGGAACCATTCCTTTCGTTGCCTATCGAGATGGTAACAGCCCGTACAAGGTATCTGTCCAGAAATTCGATGGTTCATCCTGGTCCTTGGTCGGCAATGCGGGTTTTTCCGCCGGTAGCGTATCCTTCTTGACATTGGCTACCTATCTCGGGGAACCGTATGTCGCCTTCATGGATGGTTCCCTGATGAATGCCAACGCGACCGCTATGCGTTATACGGCTGCGGGCGGCTGGCAAATCCTGGGCTCGGCGGGTTTTTCCGCGAACGAGGCCGACTATACCTCACTGGCGGTTTATAACGGGACTCCCTATGTCGCTTTCCAGGACTGGGATGTGGCAGGTAAGGCGACAGTCATGAGCTTCAGCGGCTCTTCATGGTCTGCTTTGGGCTCATCTGGCTTCTCGGCAGGCGTTGCTTCCCATGTTTCGCTTGCCTTCTCGACATCCGGGACGCCGTACGTGGCCTATGCGGATGCGGGGAATTCCTCCAAAGCCACCGTCCTGCGCTATGACGGCACTTCCTGGTCCGTAGTAGGAAGCGCTGGCTTCTCCGGAGGAACGGTTTCATATGTTTCGCTCGCTATCGACTCCGATGGCGACCCATGGGTCGCCTACAAGGATGGAGCCGCCTCGGGCAAAGCTACCGTCATGGAATACAGCGCCTCTGGAGTATGGCAGGAAGTGGGAGGTTCCGGCATTTCTGGCGGATCAGTAGACTATGTTTCCCTCGTTATCAATGGCACTGTTCCATTGATCGCCTACAAGGACAATTCGGCCGGCGGAAAGGCGACGGTCCTTAAGTACTCAGTTTCGGACGGTTGGTCGCCACAAGGTGTCTCCGCGTTCTCGCCTGGAGTGGCAGACTATGTCTCGCTCAGGCTGGATTCGAGTGCAATTCCATACATCGTATTCAAGGATTCAGCCAATGGGAGCGGAGCCACGGTGATGCGGTACAAGTAATGCCCCAATCCGAAGACCGCGATTTAGATCCGGCACGGATTTCATGAAGGGAAAGGGAGTATGTCGGAGCGGCCGTTCGTGGCCGCTCCGCTGGTTATTAGGCCTCGCACGCAGGCGAATGAATGGAAAGCCCGGCGATGGATGATATATAATTAGTCAAAATAGGCAAGAGGGGTAGTCCGAATGAGGAAAGCGGCCATCGTGGTTGTCATCGCGCTAACGGCGACAGTTCAGGCCTGGACCCTAACCAGAACCTGGAACGGATCCGTCTCGAGCTCATGGACCGATCGCAATAACTGGACCCCCAATGACAGTGCTCCGCAGTCGGGGGATGATGTTGTTATCCCCGGTAGCCGGCCCAAATACCCTTCGGCAAATGTTACCGGAACGATCAATTCGCTGGGTATCCAGGACGGAGGGTCTTGTACGGCTACCGGCGATTTCACCGTCACGAATGCGGTGACAGTCACAGGCACGACCTCCGTTACGAGCTTGACGACCGCAACCGGCTTTGTTTTTTCGGTTGGAAGCTTTTCCCAAACTGGCGGCAATTCTTCGACCACTCTCAATGGAACGACAAACGTATCGGGCAATTTTTCCGTTTCCGGCGGGACGGTGAACGTGGGAACGAATGCGTTCACGGCCGGCGCGATGACGGTGAGCGGGGGGAGCTTCACGCAGACGGGAAGCAACGCGTCGACGATCACGTCGCTCGATGTCCAGGGTGGCATCTGCACGTGGGACGCGGGAAGTCTGGCGATGACCAGTTTCTTGACGGCGAGCGGGGGCAGTCTCGTGCTGGGAAGCAAGACGGTCTCGGGCGTGACGAACCTCGGGATAACGGGCTCTGCGGCAAGCAACCTGGGCAGCTCGACGGTAGCGATGAACGGCAACCTTGCGTTCACGAGTACCGGAACGCATACCGTTGGGACCTCGGCGATCATGATGGGCGGCGCGGGCCGGACTATCGATATATCGGGCAGCGGGCTGACGGGAAGCCTGACGATCAGCGGCAATACGACGATAAACACCGCGGGCGTGGTGACGGACATCGAGACGCTGAATATCGGCGCAGGGACGTTGACGGTAGCGACTGGCGTTCCGCTTGGAGCGGGGACGGTAAACCTGACAGGCGCGGGAAACCTTTCCTGCCTGGGCACGGGAAGCGTGACGGTGACGAGCGGAGGGGTCACGATCAACGGCTCTGGCGGCATCGGGGTAAGCGGGACAGGCGCCCTTGGTATCACGGGAGGGCTGGCTTGGGGAGCTGGTGCCGGTGGATCGGTCACGGTCGCGAGCGGCGGGATGAGCGTTGCCGGTGATGTCGCGTGGAATGCGACGGCGACGGCCGGGATCACAGCGGGAGGTGGCCTTACCCTGACGGGAACGGGAAACCTGACGCAGACCGCGGCCGCAAACGGGGACGTGCTCGTGACGGGGAACCTGTCGATGACCGGGACGCTTGCGAACTACAACCTGCTGCAGGTGACGAGCGGGAACCTCTCGGTGAGCGGCGCGGGGGCGTCGAGCAACGACGGAACGATAACGACGGTGACGAGCGGGACGCAAGGGTATGCCGGTCCGATGACGAACGCGGGGACGATCACGGGCGTGGGAGCCGTGACGTTCTCATCGACATACGGGCAGACGGCCGGGAGCCTCACGGGAGGCGCCGGGCTGGTGAAATTCTCTGGCACTGCAACGCACTCAGGAGGGACGATCACGTCGGGGACTGGCGGGCTCGAGTTCGACGCGGCCTATACGGGCTCAGGCGGAGCGAGCCTTGCGGGAAACGTGACGGGCAACATCACATTCTATGGAGACGTGACGCTGGACGGCTTCTCAGCGGGTAGCGGAACTGCCGTGCTGGCAGGGACGGTCGCGCAGGCTATCAGGGCCAACTCGCAGACATTTGCCACGCTGTCGGTGACGAAGACGGGAGGGACCGCGACGACCGCAGGCGGCGGGAACGGCAGCCTGAGCGCGGCGTTGTTCAGCCAGAGCGGGGCGGGCGGAAGCTTCGTGCTGTCTTCGGGAGACACGATGGCGGTGACCAGTGCCACGACGGTCTCGGACGGCACGTTGTCGCTGACGGATGGGATCTACTCCGGCTCGGGGGTCCCCTTTACGGTCTCTGGCGGGACGGTGAACGTGGGGACGAAGGCGTTCACGGCCGGCGCGATGACGGTGAGCGGGGGGAGCTTCACGCAGACGGGAAGCAACGCGTCGACGATCACGTCGCTCGATGTCCAGGGTGGCATCTGCACGTGGGACGCGGGAAGTCTGGCGATGACCAGTTTCTTGACGGCGAGCGGGGGCAGTCTCGTGCTGGGAAGCAAGACGGTCTCGGGCGTGACGAACCTCGGGATAACGGGCTCTGCGGCAAGCAACCTGGGCAGCTCGACGGTAGCGATGAACGGCAACCTTGCGTTCACGAGTACCGGAACGCATACCGTTGGGACCTCGGCGATCATGATGGGCGGCGCGGGCCGGACTATCGATATATCGGGCAGCGGGCTGACGGGAAGCCTGACGATCAGCGGCAATACGACGATAAACACCGCGGGCGTGGTGACGGACATCGAGACGCTGAATATCGGCGCAGGGACGTTGACGGTAGCGACTGGCGTTCCGCTTGGAGCGGGGACGGTAAACCTGACAGGCGCGGGAAACCTTTCCTGCCTGGGCACGGGAAGCGTGACGGTGACGAGCGGAGGGGTCACGATCAACGGCTCTGGCGGCATCGGGGTAAGCGGGACAGGCGCCCTTGGTATCACGGGAGGGCTGGCTTGGGGAGCTGGTGCCGGTGGATCGGTCACGGTCGCGAGCGGCGGGATGAGCGTTGCCGGTGATGTCGCGTGGAATGCGACGGCGACGGCCGGGATCACAGCGGGAGGTGGCCTTACCCTGACGGGAACGGGAAACCTGACGCAGACCGCGGCCGCAAACGGGGACGTGCTCGTGACGGGGAACCTGTCGATGACCGGGACGCTTGCGAACTACAACCTGCTGCAGGTGACAAGCGGGGACCTCTCGGTGAACGGCCCGGGGGCGTCGAGCAACGACGGAACGATAACGACGGTGACGAGCGGGACGCAAGGGTATGCCGGTCCGATGACGAACACGGGTTCGATCACGGGCGTGGGAACCGTGACGTTCTCATCGACATACGGGCAGACAGCCGGGAGCCTCACGGGAGGTTCCGGGCTGGTGACCTTCACGGGCACTGTGACACATTCGGACGGACCGATCACATCGGGCTCTGGCGGGCTCCTGTTCATGGATGCGTACAACGGGTCGGGTAGCGCGAGCCTCGTGGGCTCTTCGTCGGGTACCCCGACGATGGAGTTCAGGAACAATGTGACATTCCTTGGCTTCTCGCGTGGGCAGAGCACGCTGCGGTTCACGGGCAATGCGGCGCAAGACTTCGATCCGAACGGGAAGGACCTGCCGGCGGTGGCGATCAACAAGAGCGGCGGTTCGGTGAGGCTGGTGAACCACGACGCGAGCCAGACGGTGAGCGGTGGTGCCTTGAGTTTCTCATGCTCGCTGCCGACGAGCCTGATCCTGAATGGGCTGACGTGGACGCTGGGTGCGGCATGCACGGCCGGGAACTTCGTGACGCTCAACGTGTCCGCGGGGACGCTGAACGGCGGGAAGGCGCTGACGGTG
>Ga0209098_1001099_pt1 | contig 26825 bp, 24 predicted proteins | sample AD_JPNHW1_MetaG_FD_184429 | JGI IMG/M metagenome (GOLD analysis project Ga0209098, IMG submission 184429) | Active sludge microbial communities of municipal wastewater-treating anaerobic digesters from Japan - AD_JPNHW1_MetaG (SPAdes) (version 2) | ecosystem: Engineered > Bioreactor > Anaerobic...
TCGCTTATTCGGTCGGTATTTTTGTAGTAAGCCTCCATTTTTTTGTAAAAGGCCTCGGCGCTGCACACAAACGGGTGCTTGTAGTTCTTTTGCAAGGCTTCGATGCGGGCGCTCACCGAATCGTGTTTCGCCCTGAAATCCGCGACTTCGCCGGAAGTTGCGGTAACCATGTTGGCAGGCATAGCCGGGGCCATTTTCATCACGTCGGTCACGCTGTAATATTGGGCAAAAAGCTCCCCGCTCCACAGCAAAAATGCCATGAATACAATTATTTGCTTCATAAAATTAGGATTCTTCGATTACGAGACCGATCTATTTCACCTCAACCAGTTCAATGTAAGAAACCATTTTGCCCGACTTGTCAAGGTTAACCGACTTAACAATGCCGATGCCTTTAACATACCACTCGCTGATCGTGGTATTCATCTTAATGCCTATTGAAGAAGTACTCACCAACCCACTGAAACGATAGGCATCAAAAGTTCCGGCTTTGGTGATCAGGCTTTCTTTCCCTTCGAATTTTCGGTTGGTTACCGAGGCCGAAATCTTCATATTGACAAAACCCATTTTCATAGCCATCTCTACGGAAGCATCGGGCAATGAAGCGCCTGCCGCCGGATTCATTGGTATTTCCATATTGTTGCCGGTGACCTGAACTTCAGCAGGAATTTTTCCGTCTTGCTGAAAAGCGGCTTTGTTTATGAAATTGCTCATATCAAAATACAGGACATCGCCTTTTTTATGAACCGTTATTTCGTCGTTGAAAAGCGGTTTGTCTTTCGTATCAATCGATTCGTATTGGTATGTAATATCCATGTTGTCGCCACTCTTCTTGATGCTTTTCACGGTATATCGGATTGTACCTGTTTCCTTTTCCTTTTTGTCGAAAGTTTTATAGGTCAAAACAGTTCCTTCTTTCTGCGGAAAGAAAATCTCCTGAGCCTGCAACAATTGGGCAACACAAAAAGCGATCAGCAAGAAAATAATACGTTTCATAAATGGTTATTTTTTAGGTTATTACTGTTTTACAAATTCAACACGTCGGTTAAGCGCTTTGTTCACAGGTGTATCGTTTGGTGCAACGGGCTGCGTTTCGCCCATGCCGTCGGTTACAAGTCGGTCGGCATTTACGCCAAAGGTTTTGGCAAGCTCGGCTTTCACCGATGCGGCGCGGCGTTTCGACAAGTCCATGTTTTTGGCGTCGTCGCCATCCGAATCGGTGTGGCCAACAATCTTCACTTTCACATCCGGCACTTCGTTCAAAATGGAAGCAATGTCTTTCAAGGTTCCATATGATTCTGGTTTCACATCGGCTTTATTTACATCGAAATAGATTCCGTAAGTCACCAGTTTTCCTTCGGTCAGCAGTTTGTTGCGGGTATCGGGCAAGCCTTGAGCAATGCGGACATTCGAGATCATGGACGTTCCCGGGCCATCGTATTCGAAGCGGAATTGCAGAGCATTGTAAGTTGTTGTGGGCGGAATAACGCGGGGCAGGTCGAGCACTTTGCTTTCGTTCAGGTAGCAACGAAGCCGCTGGTTCTGAACCCATAACGAAACATGTACAGGCTTGCTGTAGTCGTGTTCATGGTCGAAAATGTTTATTTCTTTCGGCGGAACATTAAAAAATTCCTGGCTTGCTTTCCGGCTAAACCCATTCAAATCGTGGGTGTTAAAATCCAGGTTTACACAATCTTCCTGAAAGTCGCCTATTTTCCACTTGCTTCCCGTTTTCATCAGCGAAAAATTCAGGTGTTCGTTCATCGAATTTTGCGGGTCGGTTCCCAAAATCATGTCAAACTCAACGGTATAGTTTCCGGTCAAATTAAGCTTCGTTTCAGGCATCGCATCCGACCGCGACCGCATGGCCAGCCACCGGCCGGGATAAAGGTTGGTGGTTTGCACTTCGCCCGATCCGTTGGTGTTCCACAATGCCGGAAAGTCGCCCACGGCATCCTGTGTGTAATCTTCGAAGAAAATAACCTTTTCGCCCGGAATGAAATCGAACTTCGAGTAGGCCTGAAACTTTGCATCGCTCTTCCCGCCCGACGTTTTGCCGCTGTTTGAAACAGGTTCCTGCTGTTCGTCGTTGCCGGAGCTTGCCTGCGCATCATCATTTCCCGAAGACTTGTTTTTCTTCTTGAACAAACCTTTTACGCCATTTTCCACCGCATCCAAGCCTTTTTCAATACCCTGACTGGTGCGTTCGTTGGCCCGGTTGTTTCCGGCATTCTTCAATTTGTCTTTAAGGTTGATTTGTGCTGATAAAACCATAGGGACCAGCGATAGCGCCAGAATCAGACTAATAAATGAGCGTTTTTCCATCATGTATAAATTTTTGATTTTTTTTGGTGCTTCATATCGTTAAGCACAAATTTAGATTATCAGTCACTGCGCTATTTACCCCCAAAAGGGGGTTTTTAATTTGTCAGGCTTTTGATAATTTTGATTATTGTTTCGAAAAAAGCCAAACCCATGAGAAAAAGTTTGTTGCTCTTCTTAATTCTGATGTTTTCGGGCGCTTTTGCCCAACCCAATCATGCGCTCGACAGCCTGCTAAACCTGGTGCAAACTTCGAAGCGCGACACCAACCTGGTGAAGCTATATTATAAGGTTGGTAACCAGTACGAGAATACTAGTACTGAGACCGCGAAAACCTATTACCGCAAAGCAAAAGCACTAAGTTCAGAAATCAATTACTCCATTGGGTTATTCCGGTTTGGCTCCAATTACTCATCAATTCTTAGGTCGCAAGGGCTGCACGATTCGGCAATTGTTGTGTGTAACGAGGCCATCGGCGTTGCGCAGGCCATGAACAACAAGGTACGGGTTGCACAAATGCAGTATAACCTTGCCAATTGCTACAACGAGTTGAAAGACTTTGAGCAGGCCATGAAATACTACTTGCTGGCCTTGCCTGCCATTGAGCAAACGGGAAATAAACAAAACCTTTCGATGCTGAACAATGCGCTTCAGGTACTTTGCTTCAATATGAAAAGGTACGCCGATGGGATTTCGTATGGCGAAAAAGCGGTTTCTCTTTTATCCGATCAGCCCAATAGCTTAATTCTAGGTTTTGCTATGATGAATCTGGCAAACAACTACAACAGCTCGAACATTGCCCGGGCCGACAAGGCCATTCAGCTTTACACAGAAGCGTTGCGTATTGTTCGCCTGAATAAAAACCAATACCTCGAAAGCGCCATTTTGAACAACATGGCCAATTACTATGGCTCTGGACATGGCGAATACGACAAAGCCCGCCCATATTACCTCGAATCGCTGGCTCTTAACCGGCAACTGGGATACGACGAGCAAATTTGCACTAACCTGCACGGACTGGCACTTTGCGACATGAAGGAACGGAATTTTTTGTCGGCCAGAAAATTACTTCAGGAGGCTTTAACACTGGCCCGCAAAAACAACTTTCCTGAAATGCAAAAAGACGCCTGGGAATTATTGGGCGAAACAGCGTTGGCGCAGAACGATTTTGAACAGTTCCGCTTGTCGATGCGAAAAAGTGATTCGATTAACAGCGCGTTGATTAACGACGAAAAAATAAAAGCCACCAAGGCCCTCGAAGTGAAATTCGAAACACAACAAAAACAAGCTGAAATTCAACTGCTTCAGAAAGACAAAAAACTCCGGGATGCCTATATCTCGGCCTTGGCTATTGCTTTGCTGCTGGTGGCTGCAACGGGAGCTTTGTTCCTGAATAACCAAAAACGAAAACGGTTATTGGCCGAAAAAGATGCTGAACTAAAAGCCCAACGAATAGGCGAACTGGAAAAAGAAAAACAATTGACCGCCACACAGTCGTTGCTCGAAGGCGAAAACACGGAACGTAAAAGGCTTGCCCGCGACCTGCACGATGGCCTGGGCGGTATGTTGTCGGTGGTAAAACTTAATTTGGTGAATATGAAAGGAAATGCAATGATGTCCGAGTCGGATGTTTCGGTTTTTCACAAAGCGCTGGAAATGCTCGATGGATCGATCCGCGAATTGCGCCGCGTGGCCCACAACCTGATGCCCGAATCATTGATGCGCTATGGGTTGAAACCAGCGCTGAGCGACTTTTGCGGAAGTGTTTCGCATGTCAACCTGCACTTTTTTGGCGAAGAGCGTCGTCTGGAAGAAAAATTCGAGGTCACTGTTTTTCGCATCGTTCAGGAATTGGTGAACAATGCCATTAAACATGCCAATGCCGCTCAAATCAACGTACAGGTGATTATCGAAAGTGACCGGCTAAACCTGGTGGTTCAGGACAACGGCAAAGGATTTGACCCAGCGGCGATTGACACCTCGCAAACCACCGGGTTAAGCAGCATTCGTTCACGCGTGGAGTCGCTGGGCGGACACATCGACCTGATTTCGGCACCCGGAAAAGGAACGGAAGTGCAGATTGATTTGAAGATTTGAAGATGTGGAAATTTGAGAATTTGAGAATGAGTCTAATGGTTAAATAAAAACAATTTAGCAATTAGACAATTTAACCCGCAACTCGAAACCCGGAAAAATATCCAATAACCAATATTGAATAACCAAAATCCAAAAGACAAACCCGTAACTTTTTAAACTTTAGGCACTCCGAACTAAAAAAATAAAAACACATGATAAACGTAGCCATTGTTGATGATCATCCCCTGCTGGTTGAAGGACTGAAAAACCTGATTGCCGATTCGAAAGTTGCCATTTTAACCGACAGCGCACAAACCGGGAGCGATTGCCTGAAAATGCTCAGCTTTAAGCAGCCCGATGTACTGTTGCTCGACATCAACCTGCCCGATTGCAACGGTATTGATCTTTGTAAGGAAATCAGCACCAAATGGCCGTCGCTCAACATCATGGCGCTAACGAGTTTTGGCGAATTTACCTCTATACGGAAAATGCTCGAAAATGGGGCAAAAGGCTACTTGCTCAAAAATGCCATGCCCGAAGAAATCATCCTGGGCATCGAAACTGTTGCCCGGGGCGAAAAATTCCTTTGCCACGAGGTCGATCTGTTCATGAAGAAGCAAACCAACCGCCATATTTTCCTTACCCCGCGCGAAACCGACTTATTGCGCCTGATTGTGAAGGGTTACACCAATCCGGAGATTGCCAATGAACTGTTTCTGGGCATCGAAACCATAAACAGTTACCGTAAAAACCTGCTTTTCAAGCTCAACGCCCGGAATACAGCAGTGTTGGTGAAAATCGCACTCGAAGAAAAGCTGATCTAACCTGGAATGTGATAGCCGCCACTTTTGTGCAAAGCCACCAAACCAAGATATTATTTTAGGGCTAAAGTCCAACTTGATTTTTGTTGCTTCATGCCCGTTGGCTAAAGCCAACGGCAAAGGATAATGCCATGATCTACGAAACTGCCAGTTGTGATCGATATCCTTTGGAGGCTGTACTAAAAGTGATTTTGCTTTTTCAAAAACTTATAATTTGAAAGCACCGACACCGATAAACCCCTAAATCCCCTGAAGGGGACTTCAAAGCCGCCCCTTCAGAGGAGGTTTGGAGGGGTAAAATGAAGAAGGATTTACAATTTGAAAGTTTCTTTTATAAAATCTTTACTTTTTAGCCTCATAGGAAAGTAGATAAAAATGCTTCTCCTTCCCCACCCATGAACCGCGTAAACATTAGCTTGTTGTTAAATCACAAACCTTGTTGTTACAGCGACCATACAACGGGCCTACCTTTGCAATTCAATTAACGTGTTCAGGATATGTACGAGAAAATGTGGAATCGGGATTTTATACTCCTGACATTCTCAAACTTCTTTATGTGCATTACTTACTATGCACTAATTTCGGCACTTCCGGTCTATCTGGTCAACGAACTTCATGCCGGAAAATCGCAGGTTGGTATTGTGCTGGCCGCTTACACCATCGCTTCAGTAATAATTCGTCCTTTTTCAGGATTCGCGCTCGACAAATTTGGTCGCCGGACAGTTTTCCTGATCGCGTTGATTTGTTACACAAGCCTATTTGCAGGATACCTTGCTGCTTTCAGCATTATTGCTCTTATTTTGCTGAGGTTTGCTCAGGGACTTACCTGGGGCGTAACCACCATTTCGGGCTCGACCATTGCAGTTGATATTATCCCAGCCCCGCAACGCGGCGAAGGCATTGGCTATTTTGCGTTGTCAACCACCATGGGAATGTCTGTCGGTCCGGTAGTGGGTGCCTTCATTATCCATCACAGTGGCTACTCCGAGCTTTTCGTATCGGCATTATTTATCAGCTTAGCCAGTCTTGTAATGGCATACCTCATTCGCCTACCGAAAAAACTGACTACAGGAAAGGAAATTGAGCTAACAATTGACAATCTATTCCATAAAAAATCAATTTTGCCTTCAGTGAATTTATTAATAATCATGACTACTTACGGCGGGCTGCTGTCGTTCATCGCTCTTTTCGGACATGAAATTGGAATACAGAACACCTCGCTTTTCTTCCTGATATTTGCTGCAGGCATTGCATTCTCTCGTATTACCGCCGGAAAAACATTCGACCGCAAAGGACCAAAAGGAATCCTCACACTGTGCCTAAGTTTGCTGATTGTGAGTTTCCCCTGGCTCGCGTTGGGACATAATGCCCTGGCGTTCTATTCTTCGGCATTAATCATTGGATTTGGCATTGGCGTGGTCTTCCCAACCTTCCAGACCATTGTAAACAACCTGGCCACATCCGAAAACCGGGGAGCGGCTAACTCAACACTTTATACCGCTCTCGATCTTGGAATGGGCCTCGGAATGGTCGCCGCCGGATTAATTGCTCAATATATGTCAATTGCGGCAGTGTTCCTGATCAGTTCAGCAGTCTGCCTCGCCGGGCTTGTATTTTTCCGGATGAAAGTGATTGAATTTTACAACCGAAACCTGCACTAACCTCCCTCAAAATCAACAAAAAGCGTAACTTTGAATTCTCCATTCAACCCGTTATGCTCACTGAAATCGAAATCACCAATAAACTCATCCGCCGGAAAGCTGCTTTTGTGCGATTCGTTGATGTTTCCGAATTTTCGCAGGAACAAAACCGAGGCTTGAATACCGCTATTTTATTCGGCTTAGCGCTTTCTCCTGAATTTATTGCTGAAGTGGCCGCCAACGAAAATTACGTTCGAGAATTGGTTCAGGCAAACCAACAAAACGACGACGAGTTCAGCCAAAAAGAACTGAAGGTGGGCCGAATGGCCGACGAACTGGCCAAATTTCTGCATGAGCAAGGTTACCGCGCCTGGTCGCAATCGGATAAAAATCAGGAAGAAAACGGGCACTACGATTCGAAGAACCACACCACTCCCCTGCCCCACAAAACGATCGCCGTAAAAGCCGGATTGGGTTGGATTGGCAAACACGACTTGTTGATTACCCGCGAATGGGGTAGCGCCATTAGCATGTGTACCGTTTTAACCAACGTACCGATTCAGGTTGAAAACACTCCTGAAATGCAATCCCGATGCGGAAACTGCGCCATTTGCAAAGAGGTATGCGAAACAGGAGCCATCTCGGGCAAAAGCTGGAGCAAAGGCATGGATCGCGACGAATTGGTTGACGTTCAAAAATGCACTACCTGCCTCAAATGCATGGTGCATTGTCCATGGACAAAGGCGTATGCGAAGAACGCATAATCATAAACAGAAGATGTCGAGCCCGCGAATCAGCTAAAATCTTTTTTTGATCCTTTCCGCAAGTTTTCCGAACTTTAGGTGTCAAACCACCTAAACAGAAAAAATTCGGGATGAGCGAATCGGAACTGATAAACGGCATTCAAACAGGCGACAAACGAGCATTTCGGGCATTGGTTGACAACTACCAGCGAATGGTTGTAAACACCTGCTTCGGAATTGTCCACAATCAGCCCGACGCCGAAGATTTGGCACAGGATGTTTTTCTGGAAGTCTTCCGCAATTCAGCACAATTTCGTGGCGATGCCAAACTATCCACCTGGTTGTACCGAATCGCCGTCAACCGTTCGCTCAACCACATCAGGAATAACAGCCGAAAGAAATTCTGGCAAAGTCTGGAAGAAACATTCAAGGGTGGGCGAAATGCGTCAAAAGAAATCTCAGATTACCGAACCGATCAGGCAATAACCGAAGAGCAACGACGTGAGCTATTGCACCAGGTCATTGATAAACTACCCGAAAAACAACGGGTAGCCTTTACCCTGAACAAATACGAGGATCTCAGCTACCAACAAATTGCCGAAATCATGGAACTTTCGCTAGCATCGGTCGAGTCATTGATTCACAGGGCAAAGAAGAGCTTACAGGACCAACTCTATGAATGCTACAAAAAAAAGTGCATTTGAAACGCAAGTTTTTAAAATCAAAAGTGTCAAACCATTAAAGCTACAATAAATGAACTGCAAAGAAATCCATACCGACCTGATCTTTTACCTTAGCCGCGAGCTAAGCGCCAAAAAGATGGAAGCTATTGGACGCCATCTGGAAACATGTGACGATTGTCGCCGGTTTGCAGAAATGATGGAGCGCCAGTTGCAACTGATCGATCAAGAAAAGAATCCGGAAGTTTCGCCGTTTTTTTACACGCGGTTGTCGGCCCGCCTCGACGAAAAATCAGAGCCAACTCGCTCGCTTTTACCTTCGTGGGCACAGGTGGCAGCATTTTCTTTTGTCCTTCTGGTTGCCATATCTTCAGGAATTTATATTGGAAAACAAACTTCAGAAATATACGGGCAAAAACCAGACAACAGTTTGTTGCTGATCGACGACTTTGAAGTGGAACCGATTGAAACCTTTTTACTGAATCAGCCATGAATACAATGACCAAACAACGCTTATTGGTTGGGCTGATCGTTGTATTGATCGCCACCAATCTATCAACCATCGGATCGTTTTACTATCATCGGTTTTCGGAACAAAAGAAAATAGAGGCCGAACTCACAACGCAGGCATCTGTTCCGGGCGAACAGCGAACCCGATACTTTCGCGATCAGCTTGGGTTGAGCGATGAACAAACAAACAGTATCCGCGAAATCAACCGTTCTTTCAATCGTTCAGCCCGAACCATCGAAAGCAAACTTGCCGAATTGCGGCAGGAAATAGTCGGGGAGTTAGGACAATCAAACTCGGATACTGTCCGACTCAAAAATATTGCAGCGGAAATTGGGAATAACCACCGTGAGTTGAAAGAGCTCACTACCAAATTCTATCTCGATATGAAAAAAGTATGCTCTCCCGAACAGCAGAAAAAGCTGCATACAATTTTCCAGTCAATGCTCAATAAAGAAAATCAGGTCAACCTGCCACAGCCTGGGTACCAGCGAGGCAGAGGCCGCAATAGATAATCAATTTTAAATAGATAAATTATGAAAACAAATCGTTTAAAACGGTTTGCAGGGCTTCTCATTGCCCTCGCCGTAGCTACAACAACCGCCTTTGCTGGCAACAATCCGGGCCGCAACAATAACTGGGGCACTTGCATAAACCAGATTTCGAACCTGACTGACGGGCAAAAAGAAAAAATTAGCACGCTTCAAACCGAACATCAAAAAACGATGGATCAGCTTAGGCAAAACCGCCGCAACACCACCGACTGGAGCGTAAAAAATCAGATCAGCGAAGAAATGAATTCCGAAAATCAAAAGTATCGCAACGAACTAAACTTGGTTCTCACTCCTGAACAACAAACCCAGTTTACAGGCATTAACCAATCCAGAGTAAAAGGTCAGGCGAACGGCAGCTGCAATGGGAAAGGTAACCGCAGTGGTAAGGGGAAAGGTAACGGCAGAGGACAGGGCAAAGGGCAAGGTTCACGAAACGGATATTGTCGCCAATCATAAAAACAATTCAATTTCAATTAATTAAAACACACACAATGAAAACAAAAAACATGTTATTTGGAGTGATGCTCGTAGCATCAGTAAGTTTAGGGTTTAGCGCTTGCAACAGTTCACCAGCAGTCGAAGAGGAACTAATCGAAAAATCGGCTTCGCTGGCAACCATCACAGATTTTCCTGACCTGGTATTAGACGAAAGTGCCGGAATTTTACTGATGCGCGAAGAGGAGAAAATGGCTCACGATGTTTACGTTGTGTTGGCGCAAACCTCCGATTTACCCATCTTCGACAACATTGCTGCAAGCGAAACCAATCACTACAACGCTATTGGGTATTTGATTTCGAATTACAAACTTACGGACTCATCAACCGAAATTGAAGGAACTTTCAACAATCCTGATTTAGCCGCATTGTATGAAAAATTAGTTGCTGCCGGAACAGTTTCGCTCACCGAGGCGCTTAAAACCGGAGCATTGATCGAAGAAACCGACATTGCAGACCTGGAAAAACTGATGGCTGCCACAACGAACAGTGCACTTATTCAAGTTTATGGCAACCTGTTGCGCGGCTCACGCAATCATCTGCGGGCATTCGCATCTACGCTGGCCACTTACCAGATTGAATACACCCCAACTGTTCTAAGTACTGAAGCCTATACACTCATAGTTACTACTCCGATGGAAACCGGAAATGGAAATGGAACCGGAAACATGAATGGGAATGGAAGTAAAAACAGTAATGGCAAAGGAAAAGGGAACTCCGGAAAGGGCAACGAAAACAGCAACCGTGGCGGGAATAGCCCAAACGGCAATGGCTCCGGAACCGGAACTTGCATTAACGGATAAAAGTAAACCGGATTGATTGATTCGGTCCATCCACCACCAAGGCTCTTCATTCACGTGAAGGGCCTTTTTTATAGCACTGATCCGATGACTTTGAGCCACCGGATCAGTAAAATTATAGACTAAATTTTCTTTCCTATATAGAACACATAGCCGTAATAAGCCTTGTATTTGGCGTACAATTCGGCTTCGTAGCGCTGAAACCCGATAAATTCCTCAGCCATTTTGTTACCGGCATACTTCTTCAGAAAAGCTTCCTGAACAGCGACTTGCGGAACATGATAGTTTTCGGTCCAACAAATTTCGGGCAAAATGAACGAAGCCACCGGAACATAGCCAGCTGTTTGCATTTGAGTTACCTTGTTCGGGATGGTGTCAATTTCGGGATAAGCGTCCATCCAGAATTTTTCGATTTCTTCGGGGCGCTCGTCGGTAAACCACGATGCTTCGGTAACAGCGATGTAACCGCCGGTTTTCAGAAACTTTCTCCATTCGGTGAGGCCGCGAACAAAACCGATGTTGTATATCGCTCCTTCTGACCAAATCAGGTCAAGTTCTCCTTCCTGAAATGTCAGCTTGTCCATTGAGCCGATTTCGCCTTTCACTCTATCCTGAAGATTCAGCCTTTCTGCATTTTGGTTGAACAGCCTAATAAAATCAGGAAACAGATCAATGCCGGTAATTTGCCCGGGGGCATTTTGCGCCAAAACCATGGTTTGTCCTCCGGTTCCGCAGCCCAAATCTACAATGCGCGATTCGGTGGTCAGGTTGTCGATAAAGCTCAGCGCTTTCAAAGTGGCTTCAGGGCTACCGGGCCCCTGCCGTTCGGTACTCGAAAAATATTCGCAAATTAAACTAAAGTCGAATTCGTGTATGGATGTATTATCTGTATTACTCATGATGTTTAAATTTTTTGAATATCCGGCAACATGCCTAAATGATATAAGCGTTGGGGCTTTGCCCCAAGACCCCAATTACTTTTTTGTCTTTACACAAAAAAATAATCAAAAAAAGTCAAGGCCTAACCCGCTTCGCACGAAAAACTACACTTGACGGCTAAAATCTTTTAAACTCGCCTTCGGCTCAAACAAAAAAGATTTCTTAACGCCATCTTCATTTGTTTTTCGGCTCACCGGCTTAGGCCGACTACGCTTCGTTCAGCACCAGGTAATGAAAAGGATATTCAATTTAAGTTTTAATTGATAAATGCCTGCTCAAGAACTCATTCTTCAGGCAGTTGTTTGTAAAATAAAGACGTGAAAATAACCCGAGCCAGAAATGGCCTGAGTTTACAAAGGGATAACTTCAGATTAAATTAATCCGGAGTTATTTACTTCACAATGTCCAAAATCAAAATAAACATCCAATGGTTTTAGTGCGCCAAAAGTAAGCATTTTTACAATACTGAGGGCTTCACTTTAAGTGAAACCCTCAGTAAAATTTGTCAATATACCGATCAAATACCTCCACCAGTTCTTTCGGTGCAACTGGCCGGCCGGTCTGGTTATTCACGCAAACAGCGGTTACTTTTCCTTTTACCATCAGTTTCTGATCGGATGAACGATAAATATCCTGCAGGAAAACAAACTTCAAATTGCCTTCACGCGCCACATTGACCCTGCAAACAAACTGATCGCCACTTTTCAGCGGCGCTTTATAGTCAATCTCCACGCGAATCACCACTGCGTCAATGCCGTCGTCGTGCATTTGAGCGAAATTCAGGCCAACAAATTCCAAAAATTCGTGGCGGGTGTGCTCCAGATAGTTCTGGTAAACCGCGTTGTTTACAATTCCCTGCAAATCGCATTCGTAGTCGCGCACCTTAAAAGGTAGTTCAAAAATGTAATCCATGATAAGTTGAAAATTCGCATACGCAAATGTATCAAATTCTGTTTTTCAAGCTGCCTATTTATCAAAAAGGATTAAGTGCAGAATAGTCGTTCCAGCAGAAAACCAATGCACGCAAAAGCATTTATTATTATTTTTGCCCGGCTAAAATTGAAAACTGAAACATGAAATTCATACTGATATTGCTTTCTCTTTGGTTCATTAAACCAGAGTTAAATCCGGCTACATTCAGAGAAAAGCAGCTGAATTACACCCGTGTTAGGGAAGCGTATTCCTGCAAAGAAAAAATAGTCGTCAAATCATTGAAAGAACACGCCATTTCGCGCGACAGCCTTCGTTTATATATGCGTGCCTTCAAAACCGAAAAGAAAATTGAGCTCTGGGGCAAAAACATTTGCGACTCTACTTACACGTTAATTAAAGAAATCCCGATGTGCGAAATTTCGGGCGAAATAGGGCCAAAGCGGCGTTCGTACGATTTACAGGTTCCTGAAGGTTTTTATCACATCAACGAACTGAATCCGTACAGCAAATATTACCTGTCGATGAAAATCAATTATCCGAATCCGTCCGACAGCATTCGCGGACGAAAGGGGCATTTGGGAAACTTAATCTACATTCATGGAGGGTGTGAATCGTCGGGCTGTATATCGATTAACGACGAACGGATAAAAGAACTTTTTATTTATTGCATTGAAGCCTACAATGCCGGACAGAAAGAAATTGACATTACTATTTACCCCGCAAAACTCGAAGACAAAACCTACGGCAGGTTAACCAAAGAAAATGCTCGGAACAAGGACAAAATCAGCCTTTGGGCCGACCTGAAAAAAAGCTACGATCTGTTTCGCCTGAAGAAAGTTCCGCCAACGGTGAAATATTTGCCGGATGGAACGCACGAAATCAGTTTTTCTCCTGAAGCAACGGAGCAAAGTTCGGGCAATGCTTTACCCGGAACAATTCAGGGACCGGCAATTGGGCATTAGCCTATTAATCTCGCAGCATAACCAAATAATAGAAAGGCTCCCTGCCTGCGCAAAGAGCCTTTCCCCGAGTGCGGCGATTTCTAATCGCCGAATTCTGACAATACGGTTAAAAACCGCATCACTCTAATTTTTGCTAACCCATTCGGCAATCCAGTCGCCCACTTCTGAAGTTGAGTATGGTTTTTCGCTGGAAATATCGACAGTCACCACTTTCGCATCCAACGAAGCATCAACGGCTTTGCGGATGATCGCACCTTCTTCCATCAGGTTGAATGCGTATTCGAACATCATGGCAGCCGACAAAATGGTGGCAACCGGGTTGGCAATGTTTTTACCGGCAGCCTGCGGATACGAACCGTGAATGGGTTCGAACACCGAAGTATGAATACCAATTGAAGCCGATGGCGACAAACCAAGCGATCCGGTGATTACCGAAGCTTCGTCGGTCAAAATATCGCCAAACATGTTTTCGGTTACCATCACGTCGAAGTTTTTAGGCCATTGGATAATTTGCATGGCAGCGTTGTCAACGAACATGTATTCGGTGGTTACTTCAGGATATGACGGAGCCATTTCCTGAGCAATTTCCCTCCACAGACGTGAGCTTTCCAACACATTGGCTTTGTCAACCACAGTTAGTTTTTTGTTGCGTTTCATGGCATACTCGTAACCCAGTTTCAGGATACGTTCCACTTCGGGACGGGTGTAAACACACAAGTCGAAAGCAGTGTTACCTTCGTCTTTGCGGCCTTTTTCGCCAAAATAGATACCGCCGGTGAGCTCGCGTATAGCCACGAAATCGGCACCTTCAATCAACTCGCGGCGAAGCGGCGATTTGTGCAACAACGACGGGAAAGTGACCACCGGACGAATGTTGGCATACAGACCCAACTTTTTGCGCATCAGCAACAAGCCTTGTTCAGGACGAACAGGCGCTTTGGGGTTGTTGTCGTATTTGGGGTCACCAATGGCACCGAACAACACGGCATCCGATTTCATACAAAGTTCGTGGGTTGAATCGGGATACGGAGCGCCTAATTCGTCGATGGCGCAGGCACCGGTCAGCGCATATTCGTATTCAAGTTCGTGGTTGAACCTGGTGGCGACGGCCTTCACTACTTTCATGGCCTGATCGACAATCTCAGGACCAATCCCGTCGCCGGGAAGAACAGCTAATTTTAACTTCATATTTTTGGTTTTATTTATTTCATTTTAAACCACATGGACACATAGTTCACATAGAAAAAAAATTAAAAAATGTGTTCTATGTGCCTATGTGGTTCCTATTTTTCTCGCGCCGAAGGCGGCAAAATTAAAATGTTTGTGCAAAACAAAAGTCTCTTTAAAGCCAACTTGCTTCAATAAATCAAGCTGGTACGACAAAGTTCGTGGTGTATCTTCCGATTCGTATTTCTCCAGGTAAAAACCAACATTATCTTCGCCAACCTGGGCGCGCAAAATACTTTTCCAACCGTCAAGCATCATTTGAGTGATTTCATCGGTTTCGCCAATCACAATATCGTTGATCCAGAATGTTCCTCCAGATCTCAATGCTTTGTAAATTTTCCTGAAGACCAGCTCCCATTCGTCATCTCCGCACAGATGATGAAGTGTTGTTCCGGCGGTGATTACATTATATAGGTTCTCACCCAGATCAAGATCGCGGTAGTCGCCATGCAAGGCAGTCACCTTTCCTGAAATAATTTCGGCGACGCGCTCCACAGCCCTTTCGAGCATATTGGCGCTGATGTCAACCAGTGTGCAATCCACGTCAGGAAGTAAAGAGGCAACTTTCACCGCGTAGTTTCCGCCACCGCAGCCCAAATCCATGATGTTTTTGGCATCAGGATTTAGAAGAAGTGCCGACCGCGAAACCAATTCCATGCACAATGGAGAATCGATGGCAGTAGTTTGCCCGGTTTCGATGTTCGAAAACCGATCCACCTGCTGATCGAAATTCCGGCGAATGGCTTCCGGCGAAGATTTTGTTTGTTGAGGGATCATCAATTTTTAAAATATCCAATAATGAATATCCAATGCTCAATATCCAAAACTTCCCATTTCGCAACCGAAACTTGAACCCTGGAACTTGAACCCTGGAATTATTTTACTTTTCAATCAAATTCAGCATTCGCATAGTAGCCTTAATTGCAGCACCAGTCTGGTCGGAATCCAGTCCACGGGTTTTGAATTCATGGTCATGCTTCCAAAGAATGACAGTTTCAACCAACGCATCGGTCTTTCCTCCGGGAGGAATTGTTACCGAATAATCGAGCAATTTGGCCAGCGGTTTATTCAGTTCACGATAAATCATTTGTACTGCATTCATAAAAGCATCGTAAATACCATCTCCGGCAGAATTGGCCTCATATTTATCACCTTTGATCAACAAACTCACCGTCGCTGAAGGACGGAGGCCCATCCCGTGCGACAGGGCATAATTAACCAATTGGATGGCCGCATCTCCATGATCAGAATTCAGCACGTCAGACACGATGTAAGGTAAATCCTCGGCTGTAACCGTTTCTTTGCGGTCACCCAACTCAATGATGCGATCGGTAACCAGTTTCAGCGAAGCAGGGTCAAGCTCAATGCCCAATTCTTCCAGGTTATTCTTAATGTTCGCTTTTCCTGAAGTTTTACCCAATGCATACACGCGGGTACGACCAAAACGCTCAGGAAGCAAATCATTAAAATACAAGTTGTTCTTGCTGTCGCCATCGGCGTGAATACCGCTACATTGCGTAAATACAAATTCGCCGATCAGCGGCTTGTTGGTCGGGATGCGGATTCCGGAGAACGATTCTACCAACTTCGAAATCTTGTTCAGCATCGATTCGTTTACCTTCGTCTGCATTTTCAAGTGGTCTTTCACCGTCGCAATTACGCTCGACAGCGGCGCATTTCCGGCACGTTCGCCCAAGCCATTCACCGTTGTGTGAACAGTTCGGATTCCGGCTTTGATCGCGTGGAAAACATTGGCAATCGCCAGATCGTAGTCGTTGTGGGCATGAAAATCGAATTCCACATCCGGATACGTTTCAATCATCTCGCGGCAAAAATCATAAGTTTCATCCGGATCGAGAATACCCAACGTATCGGGCAGCATGATGTGTTTGATGTTCAGTTTGCGAAGTTCCGTCACCATAAAATGCACGTAATCTTTCGAATTGCGCATCCCGTTCGACCAGTCTTCCAGATACACATTCACACTAATGCCCAATTCTGTGGCATAATTGATCGACCGCTTGATGTCTTCAATATGTTGTTTCGGAGTCTTCCTCAACTGTTGAGTAACGTGGCGATACGAACCTTTGCAAAGCAGGTTCAGCACTTTTCCGCCAGCAGAATTGATCCAATCGAGCGACGTTTTGCCATCAACAAAACCCAGGATTTCCACCTTTTCGAGGTGTCCTTTATGTTTTGCCCAATCGAGCACCCGTTTTGCTGCCAGGAATTCGCCCTCCGAAACGCGGGCCGATGCAATTTCGATACGATCTACTTTTACATCCTCCAGCAGGATACGGGCCACACTCAGCTTCTCCATATCGGTAAACGACACGCCCGAGGTCTGCTCGCCGTCGCGCAGCGTGGTATCCATGATGCTGAGCACCTGATCCTTTACTTCAACTACTTTTCCTGTCATAGTATAAAATTTTAACACAAAGGCACAAAGAGAAATACTTCCCGTTCTGGTTGCCGATTGTCTTTCATCTTATTCTCCGTGTCTTTGTGTCTTCGTGTTTTAAATTACTTCGCTTCGAAAGCTGCAATCTCTTCCTTGATGCTTACCAGGTAATCGATGTCGTCCAATCCGTTTGCCAGACAATGTTTTTTGTATGGGTTGATTGAGAAACCGATTGAATCGCCGGTTGCACAAATCGTGAATTTCTGGTTTTCCAGATCAACTTCGAACTGCGCATTGTTGTCGGCTTCGATGGCTGCAAAAATCTTTTCCAAAAATTCAGGAGTTACAACCACCGGAAGGATACCATTGTTCAAGGCATTGCCCTGGAAAATATCAGCAAAGAAGCTGGAAACCACGCAACGGAAACCGTAATCGTAAATGGCCCATGCAGCGTGCTCGCGGCTCGAACCACTTCCGAAGTTTTTACCTCCAACCAGAATTTTGCCTGAATATTTCGCCTGATTCAGCGGAAAATCGGCAATGGGCTGGTTGCTTTTGTCGTACCGCCAGTCGCGGAAAAGGTTATCGCCAAAACCTTTGCGTTCGACAGCTTTCAGGAAACGTGCCGGAATAATCTGGTCGGTATCTACATTTTCGATGGGCAGCGGAACTGCCGGCGATGTCAATTTGGTGAATTTATCGTATGCCATTATAAAAATATTTGAAGATTAGAATATTAGAATCTTGAATGCACTTCCCGATGGTTATTTTCCTGAACCAGATTGGAGTGTCATTCGAGATTTTATCAATATTGAAGCAATTTCATGGGCTTCAGATATAAGTAACGATCCAGTTGAATTAGCATTTAAACCTTCTTCCAATGCAAATTCTATCCAGAATTCACATTCATCTGCTTCCTCAATTGCTATGCTCATTTTAGCAATTAAAGAAGGAACAGTCTGAGCAATGCAAGACGCCCTGTAATTGGCAGCAACAGAAGTGGAACATCTGATCAATTGACCGCTGATGTGTTTTCCAAGCTGGTCTTTGGGAAGCGCCAAACAAAACTTAACACAATCATGTGCAAACTTTTTAGTTCGCTTCTTCAGTTGTTCTTTAAATGTTCCCAGTTCAGACATAGTTTGAATATTAGAAGATTACTTAAACAATCTTGAATATTAGAATCTTGAGTATTAGAATTTTCAAAAGTCAACAAAACCTTGATGCAAGCTCTTCCATTCAAGACTCAAGATTCATCATTCGAGATTCCTACAGGAATTCGCGTGGGTCAGTGATCTTACCTGTAACAGCAGCAGCAGCGGCGGTGAGCGGACTGGCGAGCAGTGTTCGGGCGCCTGGTCCCTGACGGCCTTCGAAGTTGCGGTTCGAGGTTGACACCGAATATTTTCCTTCCGGAATTTTGTCGTCGTTCATCGCCAAGCAGGCTGAACATCCGGGCTGACGCAGTTCGAAACCAGCTTCTTCCAGAATTTCGACCAACCCTTCAGCGCGAATTTGTTTTTCAACGGCCTGCGATCCGGGTACAATCCAAGCAGTCACGTTGTCTGCTTTCTTTTTGCCTTTCACAAAATCAGCAAAAACACGGAAATCTTCAATGCGGCCATTGGTGCAACTTCCCACGAAAACGTAGTCAATTGATTTGCCAATCATCTTTTCGCCTTCGTTGTAACCCATGTATTTCAGCGCTTTTTCGTAGGTCGTTTTGTCGGTTCCGGTCAAACCGTCGCTGGTCGGAATCGATTTCGATACGCCAATTCCCATACCCGGATTGGTTCCATAGGTAATCATCGGTTCAATGTCGGCAGCATCGTAAACGAGTTCGGTATCAAACACAGCGCCTTCATCAGACTTCAAAGTCTTCCAGTAAGCAACGGCTTTGTCCCAATCGACACCCTTTGGCGCAAACTGACGGCCTTTCACATAGTTGATTGTAGTATCATCCGGAGCAATCATACCGCCACGTGCACCCGATTCGATACTCAGGTTACACAAAGTCATGCGGGCTTCCATGCTCAGGCTGGTGATGGCCGATCCAGCGTATTCGATGAAATGGCCGGTTCCGCCTGAAGTCGAAATCTTCGATATAATATAAAGTGCAATGTCTTTTGCAGTTACGCCTTTGCTCAACGTTCCGTTCACGGTGATGCGCATTTTCTTTGGTTTCGGCTGCATGATGCACTGGCTGGCAAACACCATTTCCACTTCGCTGGTGCCGATTCCGAAAGCAATAGCTCCGAAAGCGCCGTGGGTTGAAGTGTGGCTGTCGCCGCAAACAATGGTCATTCCGGGCTGGGTAATCCCCATTTCAGGACCAATGATATGAACCACGCCATGGCCTTCGGTACCCAAACCGTGGTAAACGATTCCGTGGTTGGCACAGTTTTTCTTCAACATCTCCACTTGGTTGCGCGACAGTTCGTCTTTAATGCTTAGGTTTTGGTTGATGGTTGGCACGTTGTGGTCGGGCGTGGCAATGGTTTGCGCCGGACGAAGAACTTTCAGTCCGCGACCTTCCAAGCCTAAAAATGCAACCGGACTGGTCACTTCGTGGATGAAATGACGGTCGATGTACAACACACTTGGGCCGCCTTCAACCTGTTTCACGACGTGCGAATCCCAAATTTTGTCAAATAAAGTTTTTGCTTCCATTATACTTTTGTTCTTTTCTCCTGAAAAAAAATCCCCAGAAGATCTTCGTTAATTATTTCTCTTTTAATCGATTCATCCATTCCGTCCGAAAAATAGTCTTCACTTTTCTGATCTGAATCTCGCGGACGGGATGTTTGTTTTATTCGTTTCCGTCAGCTAAAGCAGACGGCAAATGATATTTCGCGCTATTTGCGACTGAAAACTGAGACTGCGACTGCTTACTCCTCAACGGCCCTTGTTGCTCCCGGGATTTTGTTGATCGCATCCAGAAAAGCCTCAACCGAAGCAGTGATGATGTCGGTGTTAGCGCCAAATCCGTGGAAAATAGCATCATCGTGCTTTACCTGCATGTGCACCTTTCCAAGATCATCGCTTCCGCGGGTAATGGCCTGGATAAGGAATTCCTCCAACACTACTTTACGATGGAGAATTTTCTTAACAGCTTTCAGAGCTGCGTCAACAGGTCCGTTTCCTGATGCGGTTGCATCCAAAATTTCGCCTGCAATATTCAACCGGACATTGGCAATTGGCACCAAACCTTTTCCGGTAACAACTTGAAGAAAATCAAGTTTAACACGGCGTTCTTTTTGATGAACATCGCCAACCAGAGCAGCAACATCGTCATCTTTCACATCCTTTTTCTTATCTGCCAGCTTCAGGAATTGTTCGTAAACCTGATCCAGTTTTTCCTTGTCCAGCTCGTAACCCATAATTTCCAAACGGTGTTTCAACGCAGCACGTCCGCTACGGGCGGTTAACACAATGCTCGATTCGTTGATTCCCACTTCAGTTGGGTCGATGATTTCGTAGTTTTCGCGGTTTTTCAACACACCATCCTGATGAATACCCGATGAGTGCGCAAACGCGTTGCGACCAACAATTGCTTTGTTTGGCTGAACCGGCATATTCATCAGGTTCGAAACCAAACGGCTGGTTTTGTAAATATTTTTGGTATTGATGTTGGTGTCGATATTCAGCACGGCGTAGCGGCTTTTCAGGATCATCACCACTTCTTCCAGCGAAGTATTTCCGGCGCGCTCTCCAATTCCGTTGATGGTCACCTCAGCCTGACGAGCCCCATTCATAATTCCGGCTACAGTATTGGCAGTAGCCATACCCAAGTCGTTGTGGCAATGGGTCGAGATTGTTGCTTTGTGTATGTTTGGCACATTATCCACAAGGTATTTAATTTTTGCGCCAAACTCAACTGGTAAAGTATAGCCTGTTGTATCTGGTATATTTACCACTGTTGCCCCAGCCTTGATAACAGCTTCAACCACACGGGCCAGGTATTCATTTTCAGTACGACCGGCATCTTCGGCATAAAATTCAACGTCCTCTACATACTTCTTTGCATATTTTACGGCGGCAACCGCACGTTCTATAATCTCATCCTGATTTGAATTCAGTTTATAATGAATGTGATAGAACGAAGTACCGATACCGGTGTGGATACGGCCTTTCTTGGCAAACTTCAGCGCTTCGGCAGCCACATCAATGTCTTTTTCAACGGCGCGGGTAAGGGCGCAAATGGTTGGCCAGGTAACCGCTTTCGAGATTTCTACTACCGAATTAAAATCGCCCGGGCTCGAAATCGGGAAACCGGCTTCAATTACGTCAACGCCCAATTCTTCCAAAGCGCGCGCCACTTCAATTTTTTCAACGGTATTCAACTGACATCCGGGAACTTGCTCTCCATCGCGCAAGGTCGTGTCAAAAATGTACAATCTGTCGCTCATCTGATTTGATATTTAGTTTATATATTTTCTTTTGTTGCTCCGGTTTTCGAGTACCGGGTTTCTTTTTTTCTGATTTGAATATTCAATATTTATTATTCGATATTGGATATTTATTTTCAAAGAAAAAGGCCATCCCCTGTTTTGAGAATGGCCTTATAAAAGCTCTTTATAGTTTCACCCATACCATTCTCATTCGCGCATCCAAATTAGAATACCGAGAATAAGACCTAGTAGGGAAATATTAGCAAAACCTGTCATTTCTGAATAATTTGATGCAAATATGGTACTTATTTTTTAAACTGAAAATAAAATCAACTTTTTTATTCGAATTACTAAGAAAAAGATAAAATAGTCTGATTCTTTAATCCATTCTATTTTCAAATTGAGTTTCGGGTTATTTAACAAGCATCAATCAATTTGGTTCAGGAGAAGAATAGCATTTTATTCTTCATTCCTTCAGAAACTCCCGAAACCACAACCCTGAATCTTTCATCGTTCGTTGCAAGGTTTTAAAATCGATGTAAACCAGTCCGAAACGGGTGCGGAAGCCTTTGTTCCACTCGAAATTGTCGGTTGGCGACCACACCAAATAGCCATTTACATTTACGCCCTCGCGCTTAGCTTTTAATACAGCCGCCAGATGGTCCTTGAAATAGTCGTTCCGGCGCTGATCGTGTACCCTTCCGTTCTCAACCTTGTCGGGCACGCAAGTTCCGTTTTCGGTTACAATAATATTCCTGATTTCCCTGTACCCGCTGTATTTCTTCAAAATGTGGTATAAACCTTCAGGATATATTTCACCTTCCATTTCGTTGGCCGGAACGCCACGCTTTAAGGCTGGCACTTCTTTCGCTCTGATAATGGGAATAATCGATTTTTCAATTACGGTTCTGAAGTAGTACTGCAAGCCAACAAAATCGAAGTCAAAAGCCATCTGTTCCTCATCGCCCGGTTCAAAATATTTACGAAGTTTTTTCAATGCAGGGACTGAATCTTCGGGATAACCAAGTCCAAGAGCCGGTTCAAGAAACAAGCGGTTGATAATTGCATCCATCCTGCTGGCAGCTTCTACGTTTTTCGGGTGCTGATCGACGGGTTCAATGTAAGAGGTTACAAATGTAGTCCCGATATTGGCTTCAGGTACATTTTTGCGAATGATCCGCCCACCATTGGCATTGCACAACACCGAATAATGTACCGATTTGAGAAACGAGCTGAAACTTTTCTTTCCGGGAGCAAACATGCCAAGCATGTAACCAAGCGCAGTAAACGAAAGTTGCTCGTTCATAACCATCCAATTCTTTACTTTGCCTCCATACTTGTTTGTAACAAGCTCAACATATTCGGCAAACCAATCCAGTATGTTTCGGTTGGCCCACCCACCCTGTTCTTCCAGAGCCTGCGGCAAATCCCAGTGATAAATGGTAACCCAGGGCTCAATACCCGAAGCCAGGCATTTGTCAATCACCCGATGGTAAAAATCCAGGCCAGCTTTATTCACCTGGCCCGCACCGTTTGGCAAGATCCGTGGCCACGACAACGAAAACCGAAAAACTTTGAAATTCATCGATTTTACCAGGTCAATATCTTCTTCGTACCGATGGTAGAAATCGGCGGCAACATCAGCATTTTCGCCACGTTCGATCTTCCCTTTTCGGCGCGAGAAACGATCCCAGGTTGACTCTCCTTTTCCATCGGCATTCCATGCGCCCTCGGTTTGGTACGATGCAGCAGCAACTCCCCACTTAAAATGCTCTCCAAAATCCGACTTTGTAATTAAAAAAGGTTCGGGCGCTTTCACAAACCGAAACGATTCATCAGTATGACTATTGGCTTTCAGATATTTAGAAAATAAAAATCCGGTTCCCGTGGCTCCTGATATTTTTACCCAATCTCTGCGATTCATTTTCCGGCTTTTTATAATTTCAGAAACAGTATAAACTTATAGTAATTTTCAGCGGCGAAAAGTACAAATAAAAGGTCAATCGCCTTTATAATATCTATTTTTAGGCAATCTAAAACCAACAAATATGATGTATCGCACTTTATTCTTCCTGGCTTTGTTTATCACGGCAAAACTTTTTGCACAAGAAAGTGAAAACACCATCCTGAAAACGTTTCATTCCATTTCGAGCCACGATTTGCTCAACTATGCCGCCGAGTTAAGTTCCGACAAATACAAAGGCCGACTTTCGGGTTCTCCCGAATACATCCAGGCTGCTCAATGGGTTGCCGATCAGTTAAAACAAGCCGGAGTAAAGCCCGGAATGAGCGACGGAACTTATTTTCAGTGGTTTCCGAATGCTTACAGTGAAGTATTTTCCCCGGGAAGCGTTACTTTGCTTGATGCCAAAAACAAACCCGCCAAAAACTACAAATTTCCCGATGATTTTTTCCCCGGATCGAATTCTGCTTCAGGCAAAGTTTCCGGAGAAGTCGTTTACGCCGGATTTGGCATTTCTGCTCCTGAATTGGGTTACGACGATTACAAAAACCTTGACGTAAAAGGCAAAATTGTCCTGATCGAAAGTGGAACGCCTTATTCAAAAAACGATTCTGCCCTAAAAAAATGGGAACCATACACTTATGCCCGCTATAAGTTTAAACATGCCCGCGAAATGGGAGCCGTTGGATTGCTTCTAATCAGCAAACTGGCCAATCCGAACACCTCATTCGTTGACGGACTGGTGTATGCCCACATCAGCGAACAAGTTGCCGGCGAGCTTTTCAGCGCTTCAGGACAAGCATACACTGATGCCCGGAAATCGATTACGCAAAAAATGCAACCCAACTCGTTCCCGCTAAAACAGAAAATACAAATCTCGGCCTCCACAAAAAATCACGCAGACAGCCGTTCGTGCAATGTCGTTGGAATAATCGAAGGCACTGATCCTGAACTGAAAAGCGAAGCAATAATTGTTGGCGCCCACCTCGATGCTGTTGGAAGCGCGGGATGCGTTTTCCCGGGTGCGCTCGATAATGCGTCGGGATCGTCGGATATTCTGGCGGCAGCCAAAGCTTTTGCAAGCTCCGAAATAAAACCCGGAAGAACTGTTATTTTTATTTTCTTCGGCGGCGAAGAATGCGGTTTGTTTGGCAGTTCAAAATATGTCGAATCGCCAATTTGGCCAAAAGAAAAAGTAGTTGGTATGATCAATCTGGACATGGTTGGCAACGGAACAGGCTTTTTGCTGGGAAACGGGAAAACTTATCCTGAATTGGCAAATCCGTTGCAGGAAGCCAACAACAAGTACATACACCGCGACATGAAGGCCAATGAATGGCAAAAAAATTACGGAAGGCCGCGCACCGATGCTGCTATTTTCCAGCGGAATGGCTATAAAACCATTGAGCTTTGGACTACCGGAACCGTTAAAACCGTGTATTACCATCACCCACTTGATAATACCGACGGCTTAACTCCTGAATTAATGGAAGATGCCGCCAAGTTGCTTTACGTCGGCTTGCTCAACCTTTCGAACGACAAAAGCATGGTGTTAAAATAGCCGGAACAGGGCGTAAATTAAAAAAGCTCAGGGTTACAATGTTGCTCTGAGCTTTTTTTTGCCTCATTCCGATCAAAATGATTTTATACAACATATTCTCAAACTTAAAATCAAGCCACTTGTTCACCTATTATATCTACATAAATAGATATATTTAAGAAATTAAAAACGAACAAATCACAACCTTTAAAATCATCAATCATGGCTAGAGTTGTTGTTTTAGGTTCAGGAATTGCCGGACACACAGCATCGGCTTACCTGCGCAAATGGCTTTCAAAAAAGCACGAGGTCGTTGTTGTTACCCCCAACCAGTTTTACCAATGGGTTCCGTCCAATATTTGGGTCGGAGTTGGGAAAATGAATATCGATCAGGTTCGGTTTAAGCTTGCTCCGCTATACAACCGCTGGGGAACCATATACAAACAAGCCAAATGCACCTCCATTCATCCTGAAGGCGATGTCATTCAGGAAAAAGGATTTGTTCGAATTGAATATACCGGAGCCGAAAAGCGTGGCGAAACAGAAGATGTATGGTACGACTTTCTGGTAAATGCCACCGGCCCGCGACTGAATTTCGAAGCAACCCCTGGCCTCGGCCCCGAAAACAACACCGTCTCGGTTTGTACCTACGACCATGCCGCCAACGCATGGACAAAACTTCAGGAAGCCATTGAAAAAATGAAAGCCGGCCAACGGCAAAAAATTGTGATTGGCACGGGTCACGCACTTTCGACCTGCCAGGGCGCCGCTTTTGAATACATCCTGAATGTGGAACACGAAATTCGCAAACGGGGATTGCGCGACATGGCCGACATCAAATGGATTTCGAACGAATACGAATTGGGCGATTTTGGCATGGGCGGCGCATTCCTGAAAAAAGGCGGATACATCACTTCAACCAAAATTTTTACCGAATCGTTCTTTATCGAGCGTGGCATTGAGTGGATTAAGCAGGCCGGAGTTTATAAAATTGAGCCCAACAAAATTCTGTACGAAACACTCGACGGCGAATACAAGGAAGAACCGTTCGATTTTGCCATGCTCATTCCATCGTTTTCGGGGCACGGCATAAAAGCTTTCGCCAGGAATGGCGACGACATTACTACGCGCCTTTTCATGCCCAATAACCTGATGAAAGTGGATGCCAACTATACCGCGAAACCCTACGAAAAGTGGTCGATTGAGGACTGGCCATCGACGTACCAAAACCCGGAGTTTGAAAACATTTTTGCCCCCGGAATTGCTTTCGCACCTCCCCACCCCATTTCGAAACCTCAGAAAAGCAAAAACGGAACGGCTATTTTTCCATCGCCGCCGCGCACCGGGATGCCTTCTGGAGTAATGGGAAAAATTGTAGCTCAAAACATTACTGAATGGATTAGTTCGGGCAAACCGAAATTGAAACACCGCGCTTCGATGGGAAAAATGGGAGCCGCCTGCATTGTTTCGGCTGGCTACGGAATGTTGAATGGCAATTCGGCCACCATGACCGTTTCACCAATTGTTCCGGATTGGGAAAAATACCCGGAATGGGGCCGCAACATCAACGACACGATGGGCGAACCCGGTTTGGCCGGCCACTGGATGAAACTGTTTATGCACTACATGTTTTTGCACAAAGCCAAAGGTTACCCCTTCTGGTATTTGCTTCCTGAATAATTGATTACGAACAATTTAAACAAATACAATATGAAAAACGGCAGAGGATACACCCAAGATTATTACGCGCCCATGCCCACCAAAGCTACCCTATTTTGGCGCAATTGTGTGTTGTGGCAAGCCATCCGCTTTTTTGTACTTAACCTGAAA
>Ga0209098_1001100_pt1 | contig 26823 bp, 31 predicted proteins | sample AD_JPNHW1_MetaG_FD_184429 | JGI IMG/M metagenome (GOLD analysis project Ga0209098, IMG submission 184429) | Active sludge microbial communities of municipal wastewater-treating anaerobic digesters from Japan - AD_JPNHW1_MetaG (SPAdes) (version 2) | ecosystem: Engineered > Bioreactor > Anaerobic...
CATGGCTTAGCATGCGCAGCGCCAGGCAATACCTCGTGATGACGGGCATGTTCCTGGCCGTTCCCGCCTTGGCGCTTCTGCTGATACCGGGAGTTCCGTCGGGATACCGGGCCTTCTCGGACCAGAACGATCCGACCAATCCGATAATGTACATCGTTCTCGTCCTGGCCATGACCGGGGTGCTTCTTCTTTTGATCAAGCGGTCCAAGTTAGGCCTTTTGAGGGCCATCCTTTTCATTTCTATGGGATTGGGGCTTTTCTCCATTGGGTCGTTGTTCGCGATGCTGGCCGGGTCCGCCGAGATACCTTCCCTGGCTTTCGGGGCGATCCTGGCCGGGTCCCTGATGCTCCTTTTATTGAAGTTCCCCCGCTGGTATGTGGTGAACGGGGCCGGCCTGGTGCTGGGCGTAGGCGCGGCACTGGTCCTCGGCCTCTCGCTAGGCATTCTGCCATCGCTCATTCTCTTGGTGACGCTGGCCGTCTATGACGCTTTGTCGGTATACGTCACCAAGCACATGCTCACCTTGGCCGAGGGAGTGGGCAACCTCGGACTGCCGATAGTGCTCATCGTTCCCGGCAAGGACGGCGGGCAAAGCAAGAAACTGGACCTGCACGACCGTAGCAAGGACGCTGATAGAGAGCTGATGATGATGGGGTTGGGGGATGCCATCATCCCTTCGGTGCTGATCGTCTCCGCCGCGGCCAATCTCTCACCGGTAAGCTCCACGAACTGGCCATTCCCGGCTATGACCGTGGGCGTGCTGACCCTGGCTGCGGTGCTCTTGGGATTCCTGTCCCTGATGTTCTTTATCTCCAAAGGCCGCCCTCAGGCCGGGCTCCCCTTCCTCAACGGATTTGCGATCATTGGTTACGCGACTGCCTATATTCTGGTGTATCAGGACCTGGGCTTTGGGTTCGCCTAGGAAAATGTTTAACCCTGGTTCAGATATGGCGACCCATGGGCGGTAGATACCTGGTGCTAACCGACGTACACCGCCGGGAATGGGTCCCGGCGGCGGCCAGAGAGCTCATGAAGGAGCATTCCCTGGACGCAGTGGTGCTGCTCGGGGACCTCACCCACTTCGGCCCGCCCCAGTTCGCCGAGGACCTCATCACCGAGCTGGAAACCAAGTGCTATGCCGTTCCAGGAAACTGTGACCCGTTGGGCACCGAGGCTTTCATCAAGAGGGCCGGAACATCCCTGCACGGCGTCAAGATGACGATCGATGGTCGAACCTGGGGCGGCCTTGGCGGTTCGAACCCCAGCATATTCCGCACTCCGTTCGAGATGCCCGAGGAGGAGATCTCCCGGCTCCTGGAGCCGATAATGGAGGAGGGAATGGTCCTGGTGCTTCACAACCCGGCGTACGGAACGTTCGACACCACGTTCTCCGGCCTGCATGTAGGCTCCACCGCGATCGCCGGGGCGATAGACCGATGTAAGCCATCGGTGGTACTGTCGGGACACATACACGAGGACCGGGGCGTGGAACGCAAGGACGGGATCTGGTACATGAACCCCGGGGCGGCCAAGGACCACTACGCCGGGATGATGGAACTGGAGGATGAGGTCAGGCTGACCTTACTGGACCTCTAGACCACAAGCCAAGGTTTTTATATACATGTCCAATTAGGTGGCTCAGGATTGCTATGGCATTATGGCAAGGTAGGTCTAAGAGGAAGCCCTCCGGCGGGCGTTTGACACTGTCTAGGAGTAAGCGCAGGTTCGAGATCGGTAAGGAGCCTGTCTTTACCTTCGTAGGCAGCGAGAAGCGCCAGGTGTCCAGGGTGCGCGGGGCGAACGTCAAGGTGCGCCTTTTGAAGGCTCAGTTCGCCAATGTGGTCGACCCGACCAACAACAAGACCCAGAAGGTCAAGATCATCAAGGTCAACACAAGCCTATCCAACCCCAACTACGTTCAGCGTAACATAGTCACCAAGGGTGCGGTCATCCAGACCGAACTGGGCCCGGCCAAGGTAACTTCCCGGCCAGGACAGGACGGCTCCATCAACGCCATCCTGGTGAAGGAATAAGACCGACGGGTTTTTCATGGCCCTGGACGAAGACACCGCATGGGTGCTCTGGCCGGAATATTTCGACCGGTCGAGGCCCCGGTCCCAGGGCCGCAAGGTCAAGAAAGGCTTGGCCATTAACGACCCCACCGTAGACCTTTTATCGGCTGCCCTCCGGCAGCTGGGTCTGCAGCACAAGGTCGAGCGGGAAAAGAAATATCCCGCCAACTGGTTCTCCAGTGATGGACGGATTTTGGTCGAAAAGACCATTTCCAAGTCCGCGCTGGTAAAAAAAGTGGGAGAACTGCTGATAAGGTCTCAGCGGTCCTGAGGCGTCTCGACCTCTTCCACCAGCTTCTTGCCTGCGGAAACGCTGTCCACGGAGTGGATTACCGCACCGGAGTCGATGATGACCTCTTCAACGTCCTCGTAGTTGATGGCCACGCCCTCTATGGTTATCTTGATGCTTTCGGTCTCCTGGTCCACCTCGTCCAGGGTGCAGTTGACGCCGGAGACGCCTTCCACTACGCTGAGCCTGTTGGCCAGATCGATTATTGACGGATGATGGGGTTTGAGCACGTCGAGCACTAGGCGTTTGATCTCAGACATTTGAATATCTACCAGCGTTAAAATGGAATCCTGGTATTAATTGGTTATTGATTGCCAGGAAAGGATTATTCACTCCCTCGAGCATTTACTTCCTTATGATAGAGCGGGAGGAGGTCCGGGTCCTGGACATCAATTCGGAGTTCCTAGGGGTTCCCACGGAGGTTCTGATGGAGAACGCGGGTTGGGCCTTGGCCCAGGAGATCACCTCTCGCTTCGGAAGCGGATTGCGCATCGCCATCATCTGCGGGAAGGGGAACAATGGCGGGGATGGTCTGGTAGCCGCCCGCGCGCTCACCAAGAGCAACCGGGTCAGAGTGTTCCTGGCCTTGCCGCCATCAGAGATAAGCACGCCCGAGTCACGTATCAACTTCGAGAAGGTGGAGGAGCTCCACAAGGTGTTCGCCGGAGAGGACCTCTCCGGTTACGACCTGATCGTGGACGCCTTGTTGGGAGTGGGCTCCAAAGGAACGCCGAAGGGACCTTATGCCGATCTGGTGAAGGCCATCAACGCCTCGGGAAGGCCGGTCGTCTCCGCAGACGTTCCCTCCGGAATGGGTAGCGCCTTGGCGGTCCGACCGACCCTCACCGTGACGTTCCACGACCGTAAGACCGGCATGTCGGAGGGACATTGCGGAGAGATCGTGGTCGCCGAAGTAGGGATCCCGGCAGATGCCGAGAGGTTCGTGGGACCGGGGGACCTGGTGCATTACCCGATACCTTCTCTGGACTCTCACAAAGGACAGAACGGAAGGCTGTTGGTCATCGGAGGCGGACCTTATACGGGAGCGCCAGCCTTGGCCGGGATGTCAGCATATCGCATAGGCACCGATCTGGTGTTCGTAGCATGTCCGGATAGTGTAGGCGATGTAGTGGCTTCCTATTCTCCCAATCTGATCGTTGAACGCTTGCATGGGGCCCGCCTCGATCCGCGGCACGGACCTCAGTTAAAAAAACTGGCCGATGGAGTGGATGCGGTTCTGCTGGGACCGGGGCTGGGGGATGATCCGGCGACCTTGGAGGCTGTGCGCTCGTTCGTTCCCTCGTGCACCAAACCCATGGTCCTGGACGCCGACGCCCTGAAGGCGATGAGCGGACACCTTGGGCTGCTGAAGGGCAAGGCCGGCGTGCTCACTCCCCATCATCGCGAGCTAGAGCTGCTGCTAGGGCATCCGGTGGCCTCCGACCTGGATTCCAGGATTGATGGCGCCAAGACCTTGGCGCTCGAGACCGGTTGGACGGTGCTGCTGAAGGGACGGATCGACGTGATCACTGACGGCCAGAGGATCAAGTTGAACCGGACCGGCAACCCGGGAATGAGCGTGGGCGGAACCGGGGACGTGCTTTCCGGATTGACCGCTGGGCTTCTGTCCAAGAACGTCAACCCCTTCAATGCCTCGCGCATATCGGCGTTCATAAACGGCTCGGCCGGAGATCTGGCATTCGAGAAGAACAGCTACGGGCTGGTGGCCACCGACCTGTTGGAGAGAATACCGCAGGTCCTCCGTCGCGGTCTTTCCAGAATATGAAGAGGTGATAAGATGAAGATCGCTTTCATTTCCGACATACATTCCAACCTTCCCGCCCTGGAGGCGGTGTTCAGGGACATGTCCGCCCGCAACGTGGCGCAGGTGTACTGCGCCGGAGACATCCTGGGATATTACACCTACCCGGACGAGGTGGTCGATCTCCTACGGAGGAAGGGCGTAAATTGCATAGCCGGCAATCACGACCGGGCGGTGCTGGTCGGCACCAAAGGAATGAACAGCATCGCCGCGGCGGCCATCGAGTGGACCAGAGAGCATATCTCCTCGTCCACCTTCGATCACATACGAGATCTACCCAACTCCATACACCGACCGGTGGAGGAGGTGATGGTGGCTGTGCATCATGGCTCTCCGCGCCACATGTCCGAATACATATTCGAGGAGCATGTGAGCGACGAACTGCTATCGGTAGCTGGGGCCAAGCTGCTGGTGCTAGGGCACACCCATGTACCGTACCAATTCCAGTTCCCGACCGGCCACGTGATAAATCCAGGGTCGGTCGGACAGCCTCGGGACGGAGATCCCCGGGCCTCGTACGCCATACTCGACTCCTCGGAATGGTCGTTCACCAACATCCGGGTGGCCTATGATCAACGAAAGGTCATGGATAGCGTGCGTGAGAATCGCCTCCCGGAGATGCTAGCCTTAAGGCTGCTCCGAGGTACTTGAATGCCCTTTGAAGCCTCGCCGATACCGGACCGCCCGGTGCTGGAGCTGCTCGGTGAGGAGCGGGTGCTCTGCGTGGGCGACCTGCACATAGGGCTCGAGGCGGATATGCGTTTCAGGGGCGTGATAGTTCCCAGTCAAACGCATCGCATGGAGAAGGAGCTTAAGGACCTGGCCCAAGGAGTGGACCGCCTAGTGATCATCGGCGACGTTAAGCATCAGGTCCCCGGTTCCACCAAGCAGGAGCATATCGAGGTGCCGCGTTTCTTCAATGGCCTTCTGAACCACTATCCCCGGATAGACCTGGTGAAGGGCAATCACGATACGGACATAGAACGAATGTTACCTTCGCGGGTCACCGTCCACGATCAGGGAGGTTTCGTGCTGGACGACGTGGGTTTCGTTCACGGTCATGCCTGGCCCTCGGAGGAGGTCATGTCCGCCCGGCTTCTGGTCATGGGACACAATCACCCGGCGGTCATATTCGAGGACGGTTTACATCATAATCAGGTGGAAAGATGCTGGGTACGGTGCCGTTTCCAGGCGACCGGCGATAGATATGTCAGGGTTCCCGACGAGGCCATTATGTTACCGGCCTTCAACCGGTCCCTGGGTGGCGGCCCGGTTAACTTCGAACGACCCAGAATGCTCGGGCCTTTGCTATCCAACGAGCTCCTGGACCTGGACAACGGACAGGTCTACCTCATGGACGGGCTTCTGCTGGGAACGGTGTCCTCGCTGAGAGTTAAGAGAAGAGGATATTTCCGTCTGGAAGATTGATCTCAAAAGACCTTCGGCCGATCCTTGAAAAAATGAAAAAAGGAAAAGGTTAGGGATAAGGGGTTTAGTAGTTGCGGGACACGGTCTTGTAGACCGAACCGTCGGCGCGCCTGATAACGGCGTCCATCGGCATCTGACCAGGCAAGGTGTGCGTGGCGCAGCTGTTGCACGGGTCGTAGGCGCGATAGGCCATCTCCACGGCGTTCAGCAGACCGTCGGACACGTTCCAGTTCTTGATCAGAGCGGTGGCGGCCTTGCGGACGCTGAGGTTCATGGGGCCGTTGTTGTTGGTGGTTCCCACGACCAGGTTCACGTCGGTGGTTATGCCGTTCTTGTCCGCGACGTAGTGGTGCACCAGGGTGCCGCGCGGGGCCTCCAGTATACCGACTCCCTCGCCAGCCTCCTTCACCGGGTTGCGTACGTGCTTGCCGGTGATCTCGGGGTCCTGGGACAGCTCCAGCAGCCTCTCGGCGGCGTAGAGCATCTCGATCACGCGGGCCCAGTGGGTGGCCATGGTGAAGTGCACTGGTCCCTTGACGCCTAGATCGCGGAAGGTCCCGTGGTACTTCTCGAACTCGGCCTGCGCCAGCGGGGTGGTGAAACCCTTGGTGACGTTGAGCCTGGAGAGCGGGGTGGCGCGGTAGATCCCGCTGTCCTTCCCGTCCACCAGTCCCTTCCAGCCGACCGGCTTGAAGTAACAGAACTTCTCGTACGACCAGGGCAGAGTGTGCTCGGCGATGTACTTCAGGTAATCCCTGCCGCCCTCGCGGTACCTGGCGACCTCTTCCCCAGTGGGGGAGATCATGACCTGGTCACCGTCGTAGAAGTTGTTCTTGCCGTTCTTGTCCACGGTACCGAGGTAGTAGGTCTCGTGGTAGTAGACGTCCTTGTTGACGATCAGGTTCAGGTAGTCCTGGTTCTTCAGTACCACGTCAGCGAACAGCTGGTTGGTGAACTTTCCGAACTCGACGCAGGACTTGGCCATGGCCTCGATCTTGGCCCTCTCGTCCTCGTTGATGCTCTTGGCGACACCGCCCGGGATACCTATGACCGGGTGGGTAGCCTTTCCGCCGAGCATCTCCTGGATCTTCTGAGCGTAGGAGCGGTTCTTGATGACCTCTCCGCCGATCTCCAATCCTACAGCTCCAACCACGCCGAGGATGTTCCTCTCGGCCTTCGGGGCACCGGGGCCGAGGACGAAGTCCGCGGCGGCCAGGGCGTAGAAGTGAGCGATGTGGCTGTGGACGTAGTGAGCCATGTAGAACAGCTCACGCAGCTTCTTGGCGGTCTCCGGGGGTTCGACGCCGAACACGTGGTCCAACGCCTTGGTCGAACAGATGTGGTGGGCGCCGGGGCACACACCGCAAAGTCTGGAGGTCAGCTTGTTCAGTTCGTCTACGGACCGACCGATGCAGAACTTCTCGAATCCCCTGAGCTCGGGCACCTGCCAGTAGGCATTTGCCACATTCCCGTCGTCGTCCAGGAAGATCTCGATCTTACCGTGGCCTTCCAACCGGGTGAGGGGGTCAATGGTGATCCGCTTCTCGGTGGTCTTCTCAACCTTGTCAGTTCCCTGACCCATCAGTATAGGGCACATTAGATTCAGACCTCCTTGGAAGCAGTGGTAGCTGTCTTTTCCTTAACCTTACGTTTGATGATCGATGCAGGCATGGTGAACGCGTAGAACGTTCCGAGCGGGTCCTTGACCTGGGCCATCATCTCCAGAATGTCGTCCTCGTTCAGCAGTCCCTCGTCGTTGCCTACGGCGAATATCGAGGCCAGCGCGCTCAGCATGCTCCCGCCCTGGTCCAAGACCTCGGCGGTCGGTCCCATGCATCCGCGGCAGGGCTGATTGCCCTCCAGGCACTTGGCGCCACATCCCGCCCTGGTAGACGGTCCGAGGCAGATGACTCCCTGCTCCAGCATGCACTTCTCGGGATCGATGTCGATCTCGTAAGGCATGTGTATCTTGTCGACCTTCTTGACGGTCCTGGTCCTGTTGCATTCATCGCAGAGGGCCTTCTGGGAAGCGATCACGGAGCCCTTGGGGGGCAGCGGGGCGCCTTCCTTGACGTGCTTCTCCACCATTCCCAGGAACTCATTGATCAAGTTCGTGGTCGGCGGGCAGCCGGGCATGAAGTAGTCGACGTCTATTACCTGGTCCAGGGTCATGACCGTGTCATATAGGACCGGGATCTCCAGCTCACCCTCCGGGGCGTGCCAGTGAGGTGTTGGTAGAACGTGCTCCTTGTTGTCGGAGCTGGGGGTCTTCCAGTACACGTATTCCAGGATGTCCTTCTTGTTGGTCACGTTGGCCAGTCCGGGTACTCCACCGAAGCAGGCGCAGGAACCGAAGGAGACTATCAGGGCCGACTTCTGCCTGAGCAGCTTGGCCATGTGCTCGTTCTCGCTGTTCCTGACCGCTCCGTTGATCAGAGTGGCGGTGATGTATCCGTCGGGCATGGCCTCGACGTCCTTCACCTTGAAATCGACGGCGATGGGCCAGAACACGATGTCAGCGATCTCGGCGACACCCAAGATCTTCTCGTCAATGTCCAATAGGGCGACGTCGCAGCCTCCGCATCCGGCGGCCCAATATTGTGCGATCCTTATCTTTGCCATATTTGTTCCTCCTTGGGGGTCAGATTTACTCCTCGTTTAAGGGGTTCGTGCCCAGTTCGTTGATCCTCTGGTTGAACTCCTTGATGGTCTGCTGGAACTTCATCCCCTCAGATGCGGAGACCCACTCCAGCTTCAAGCGGTCAGGGTTGAATCCATACTGCTCCAACAGCACGCGGAGCAGGGCGATCCTTCTCCTGGTGCGATAGTTCCCACCGATGTAGTGACAGTCAGCGGGGTGGCAGCCCAGGATAAGCACGCCGTCGGCTCCCTTGGCGAAGGCTCTCAGGACGAACTCGGGGTCCACCCTGGCGGAGCACATGGTCCTTATCACACGGAAGTTGGTCGGCATCTGAAGACGGGAAACTCCGGCCAGGTCGGCCCCGGCGTAGGAGCACCAGTTGCAGCAGAACACCAACAGGTTGGGTTCCCAGGCCCCGGCTTCCGCCGGAGCGCTGTGGGCTTGTGCTTCGTTGGACATTACTTTCCACCTCCGACCAGAGCGGCGTCGATCTGCGCCAGGATCTGGTTGTTCTTGAAGCCCTTCTGCTCCAGGGCTCCGGACGGGCAGGCGGCCACGCAGGTTCCGCATCCCATGCACAGGCCTTCGTTGATGACGGCCTTGCGCCTCTCGGGAGTGTTGGGGTCGCCCACGATGGTTATGGCCTTGTACTCGCACACTGGCTCGCACACGCCGCAACCGTTGCACACCATCTCGTTAACCGCGGCGATGATGCCCTGGGTCTCGAGGTACTGCTTCGATATTATGGTCAGTGCCCTGGAGGCCGCTCCGGAAGCCTGTCCGATGGTCTCATCGATGAACTTCGGCCAGTGGGCCAGTCCAGCCAGGTATATGCCGCTGGTGGCGAAGTCGACCGGCCTCAGCTTCATGTGCGCCTCAAGGAAGTATTTATCCTTGCTCAGGGGCACCTTGCACATCTTGGCCAGCTCCTCGTTGTCATCGTTCGGGCGTATTCCTACGCTCAGAACGAGGCAGTCGGGGGACAGTTGGACCGGGGCGCCAAGGACGGTGTCCTCGACCACGATCTTGCCGTCCGAGGTCATCTCGGGCATCTTGTCCTCCGGGTAGCGGATGAACTTCACTCCGAGCTCCCCAGCCTCCTTGTACATGGTCTCCCTGAACCCATAGGTCCTGATGTCCTTGTGCAGGATGTAGACCTGGGCCTTGGGGTCCTTTTTCTTGATCTCGATGGCGTTCTTGACCGCCTTCGAGCAGCAGACGCGGCTACAGTAGGGCGCCTCGGTGTTCCTGGAACCGACGCACTGGACCATGACCACGTTCTTGCCATGGAAGCTGCCTTCCACGAGGGCCTTCTCCAGGTCGTTCTGGGTTACCACCTTCTTGTCCTTGCCGTAGTTGTACTCGGTCGGGACATAGGCCTTGGCGCCGGTGGCGACGACTATCGCTCCGGTCTCGATCTCCTTATCGCCAGTGACCTTCACCTTGAAGTTGCCGACGAAGCCGGCGACGTCCATCACGGTGGTGTTGAGGTGCACGCTGATCTTGTGGTTGGCGCGAACCTTGGCTTCCAGGTCCTTGATGTACTTCCTCGGGGAGATGCCTCCCTCGTCGGTGTACAGGTTGGCCAAGTTTCCACCCATGGCACCGGTTACCTCCAGGATGTCGACCTTGAATCCCTGGGCGGCTATGTCCAGAGCAGCGGTCATTCCGGCCAGTCCACCGCCGACCACGACGGCGGAGTGGTTGACGCCCAGCTTGGACTTGGTCAACGGCTCGAGGAACCGGGACTTGGCTACCGCCATGCGGGTCAGGTCCTTGGCCTTCTCGGTGGCCTTCTCCGGCTCGTGCATGTGTATCCAGGAGCACTGGTCACGGATGTTGGCCATCTCGAAGAGGAACGGGTTCAGGCCGGCCTCCTTGATGGTGCTCTGGAACAGGGCCTCGTGGGTCCTGGGAGTGCAAGAAGCAACTACCACGCGGTTCAGGTTGTGTTCCTTGATGGTCTTCTTGATCGCTTCCTGAGTATCGGCGGAGCAGGTGTACTTGTTCTCCACGGCGTACACCACGTTCGGCAGGGCCTTCACATACTCCACGACGGACGGGCAGTCTACGGTCCCGCGGATGTTAATGCCGCAGTCGCAGACGAACACCCCTATGCGGGGTTCCTGTCCAGCAACATCGGTCTCTGGGGTCTCCTTGACCACGGTATCGATGCTGATGCGGTTGTTGAAGACGTGGGCACCGGCCTTGGCGGCGGCGCCGCTGGCCTCAGCGACGGTGGTCGGGATGTCCTTGGGGGCGCTGAAGGCGCCGGTGACGTAGATTCCCTTCTTGGTGGTCTCCAGCGGGCTGTAGACCCCGGTCTCGCAGAAGCCGAACTCGTTCAGCTTGAATCCCAGGCGGTCGGCCAGGGCCTTGGCCTGTGCCGGAGGCTGGAAGCCGGCGGACAGAACGACCAGGTCGAACTCCTCGGCCAGGACGTTTGCTCCGTCGCTGTAGCGCAGGAGCAGGTTGTTACCCTCGGTCTCATCGACGGAGGCAACGCGGGTCCCGCGGTGCATCTTGATGCCGTACTCGTTCTCGGCCCTCTTGGCGTAGTCCTCGAACTCCTTTCCAAAGGCCCTGACGTCCATGAAGAATATGGTGGACTTCAGACCGGTGGAATGCTCCCCGGCGATTATGGCCTGCTTCAGGGCGTACATGCAGCAGACGGACGAGCAGAAGGGGTTTCCTACCTTCTCGTCCCTGGAACCGACGCACTGGATGAAAGCGACCTTCTTGGGGGTCTGGTGGTCGGACGGCCTGACCACGTGTCCCTGGTAGGGACCGGTGGCGCTCAGTACCCGCTCGAACTCCAGGCTGTTCAGGACGTTCTTGAACTCCTTGTAGCCGTACTCCTTCTTCAGGCGGGCGTCGAATAGCTCGTAACCAGGCGCCAGAACCACTGCACCCACGTGGATCTTTTGGATCTCTTCCTTCATCTCGTAGTCGATGGCGTCAGCGGGACAGACCTTCTTGCAGTTCCCGCACTTGCCCTTCTGGAGATAAAGGCACTTGTCAGCGTCGATGGCGTACTTCATCGGCACGGCCTGGGCGTAAGCGACGTAGATCGCCTTCCTGTTCATCAGGCCCAGCTCGTACTCGGCGGGCACCTTTGACGGACACTTCTCCGCGCAAAGGCCGCAGCCGACGCATCTGTCCTCCCGGACGTACCGGGGCTTCTTCTTCAAAGTAACCGTGAAGTTACCGGCCTCTCCCTCAACGCCCATGACCTCGGTCAAGGTCATCATGCTGATCATGGGGTGCCTCGCTGCCTCTACTAACTTAGGCGACAGGATGCACATCGAACAATCGTTGGTCGGGAAGGTCTTGTCCAACTGGGACATGACACCGCCGATGCTGGCCTTGTTCTCGACCATGTAGACCTTGAACCCTGACTCAGCCAGGTCCAAAGAGGTCTGGACACCGCCGATGCCGCCCCCTACCACCAAAACAGAACCGCTTTTTGATTCCAAATTCACTCCTCCTTTTGTATCATCTTTCGATCCTTCGGCCGTTTGTTCCTTTTTAGATCCCTTGTCGAACAATCCGCCGAATATTGACTTTAAACCGCTCAGTTGCCTCTCCCTCCTATTAGGGCCCCACTCCGAACCAGAATATAGGACCGTGGTCCCCTACCCTTCGCATACCTGCCCCCTTGAGGCGAATGGGTACCTCCACGAATGTCTATCCCTGGAGCCTGGAACGTCAGGGATCTCATCCCTGATAACAGAGCAGTGCCTTCGGGATTAAAATGTCCATATTTCAACATTATGTGTTCTGTCGAGAGGCAGGACATGGTGTTCTCGTGATTGCTTACCGTTTAAGAGCTTTTCGCTTTTATCGTTTCACTATTCGGAAGAAATAGCATGCATGTATGGGAAACGGGTTTTGACCGTAATCCGTTTGACCATCGTCCATGACGGATTTCAATAATCAGGGGGCAACTGATTTATTAGGAAAGGTGGTCCGCTCCAAGGTGCTGCTCACCCTGTTCCTCGGTTCGCTGGGGTTGTCGAGCCTGACCCCTATATACTACATGATAACAAGCCGAGGCCGGAACGGAGGCAAGGGCTGGACCTTTCACGAGGACAGGATCGATCCGTTGAGCCCACCGGAGCCCCGGGTCAAGATCCGTCCAGTGAGAGGAGAAGGACTGATCTGCCAGATATGCATGGGCAAGCTTAAGCACGGCCTTCCGCACGTAAAATGCGATTGCGGCAAGATCTTTCATATAACCTGCTTGAAAAGGACCGAGTTCTGCCCCTACTGCCAACGCACCTACACGCCGGAGCAGGTCGAGCAGATCGCCATCTACCCGGAGATGGAGTGCATCAAGTGCCCGATGTGCGAGAGGATGGTCTACAAGGACTCGGGAACCTGTGAGTGCGGGGCGATAATCTCGGACGAGGATGGCATGTTCTATTGCCCGGTGTGCGGAACGCAGATCCGAGAAGGGGAGAACGAGTGCCCGTACTGTCATGAGCGGTTCGAGGACATTCGCCTGGTGATCTGCCCGTTCTGCGGACGGGAGTTCGATGCCAATCGAGGTAAGTGCGAATGCGGCACGTTCCTAGGTGAGATCTGCCCGGAGTGCGGGGTACGCCTGACCCCCGAGGACGATCGATGCTCAAGCTGCGGGACCGATCGTCCGACCGTGTAAAGGATCTGAGCGGCTCACGCTGGTCTTCCTTGCCTTTTTATACTTTATAGAATATTCATAAGGCAGGTGGGTGCCATTTCCCCTTTGTTCGATGATATGTTCCAAAAAGAGGCCGAGCAGCCGATGATATCTTCCAGCGCTGACGATGATGAGCTGCGGGCATTGGTCGAGTCGCTGAAGATCAAGATCGCCATCATCGGATGCGGAGGAGGCGGCTCGAATACCGTCCGACGAATGTACCAGGCAGGCGTGGATGGGGTAAAATTGGTGGCCTGTAACACCGACGCCAGGCACCTGCTGTCCATCCAGGCCCACCACAAGATCCTGATGGGCCGGAGCATGACCAAGGGATTGGGTTCCGGGTCGCTACCGGAGGTGGGTCAGAAGGCCGCCGAGGAATCGGAGAACGACCTCTGGAAATATGTAGACGGACAGAACATCGTATTCGTGGTGGCGGGGATGGGCGGCGGCACCGGCACTGGTTCCGCACCGGTCGTGGCCGATCTGGCCAAGAGGGCTGGAGCTTTGACCATCGGAGTGGTCACCCTTCCGTTCAAGGCCGAGGGCGCGGTGCGCATGGCCAACGCCATCAAGGGACTGGAACACCTCAAGGAGAAGTGCGACACGACCATCGTACTGCAGAACGACCGGTTGCTGGAACTGGTCCCCAAGCTACCTCTTGAGGCGGCGTTCCGGGTGACCGATGAGGTGCTCATGCAGAGCATAAAGGGGATCACCGATGCTCTCACCAAGCCGGGACTGATCAACATCGACTTCAACGACCTGCTGACCATAATGAGGAACGGCGGCATGGCCTTGATCGGGCTAGGAGAATCGAGCGAGTACGGGCAGAGGGCCGAGATGTGCATAGAGGACGCCCTGTCCTCCCCGATGCTCGGCGACGTGGACCTGAAACAGGCCAAGGGCGCATTGGTCCGCGTCATAGGCGGCGAGGACCTGACGGTCACCGAGGCGGAGAAGGCCGCCCTGCTGGTGAGCGAGCGGATAGACCCGCGCGCCCGCATAATCTGGGGCTGTGCCGTGCACGGTGACATAAAGAACGAGATGAGGGTCTTGGTGGTGCTCACTGGAGTCAAGTTCAACAGCATCGTCGAGTCCTTCAAGAGCAGATGAGGGCGCCGGATGGTGGTCAAGGAGAAAAGGGGCCGGCGACGCTACATAGCGTTCCGAGTGGATGGCAAACTTTCAGATGAACAGCTTCTAGCCAAGCTCAACGCCACCCTGTCCCCCAAGGGGATCAAGGTGCCCAAGGTCATTCAGTTCGATGGCCGGATGGGCATATTACGCTGCTCTCCGCTCGACAAGGAAAAGGTCGTTTCGTTACTGGCCGAACGTTCGGACCCCCAAGGCATGATCGAGACCTTGAGCACTTCCGGAACCTTGTTGACCTTGCGTCAAAAGTACTTTGCGGAGACCGAGACCAGAGGATGACTGGACCGGCCTTCTGGTTTTTCGTATAATCCCCAAGAGATATATACGTCCTCATAACTTAGGTGGCATGAATCGAGGATAATTGGAGTGATTTAATGCAACCAGGACAGATGGCATATGACAGGGCCATAACGGTTTTTTCTCCTGATGGCCGGCTCTTTCAAGTAGAGTACGCTCGTGAGGCGGTAAAGCGGGGCACGACCACCGTCGGCCTGAAGTTCAAGGACGGAGTGGTGCTCATCGTCGACAAGAGGATAGCTAGCCGATTGATGGAGCCCAAATCCATTGAGAAGATATTCCAGATCGATCATCACATAGGCTGCGCCACATCCGGCCTGGTCGCCGACGCGCGCATCCTTGTGGACCAGGCCAGGGTCCTGGCCCAGATAAACAAGATAACCTATGATGAGAGGGCCGGGGTGGAGGACCTAGTGAAGAGAATCTGCGACTACAAGCAGAACTACACCCAGTACGGCGGCGTGAGGCCTTTCGGCACCGCGTTGCTCGTGGCCGGGGTGGACGACCAGGGCGAGCACCTGTTCGAAACCGACCCCAGCGGCGCTCTCGTTTCCTACAAGGCGGGAAGCATAGGTGCCGGTAGGAACGTCGTGATGGAGGTCTTCGAGGAGGACTACCAGGAAGGCATGTCCATGGAGGACGCGGTCACCCTGGGTCTCAAGGCCCTCAAGAAGGCCACCGAGGAAGAGAAGCTCAACCCCAAGGCCGTGGAGATCGGAGTGGTCCGCCATGGGGAGAACTTCCGCCGCCTCGACGATTCTGAGGTGGAAACCTTCATCGCCAAGGTCAACCAGGAGTAATCGGGGTTTTAGATGGTCGACCTGGATGAGGCGATCGTGGCCCGCCTGGAATCCCACGGCGAGACCTTTGAGGTTCTGATCGACCCCAAGGTCGTCAACCACCTCAAGGAGGGAAAGGAGGTCGAGCTGATAGACTATATGGTCATCGACGAGATCTTCAAGAACGCCCATAAAGGCACCAGGGCTTCCGAGGACAAGCTGAAGGAGGTCTTCGGCACCCTGGACGCGGCGGAGATCGCCAAGGTGATCATTATCAAGGGCGAGGTGCAGCTCACCGCCCAGCAACGCAAGGAGATGCTGGAGAGCAAGCGGCTTCGCATAATAGCCACCATCGCCCGCAACGCCATAAACCCGCAGACCGGCGGCCCACACACCCCGGCGCGAATAGAGATGGCCATGGAAGAGGCCAAGGTCCACATCGATGCCTTCAAGCCGGTGGACGTACAGGTGCAGCAGGTAATGGACAAGCTGCGTCCATTGATACCGATACGCTTTGACACGGTGCGCATAGCCGTCAAGCTGAAGGCCGACGAATATGGCCGCTGCTACGATGACATGAAGGAGATGGGCAAGATAACCAATGAAGAATGGCAGAAGAACGGTGATTGGATCGGCGTGGTGGAGATACCCGCCGGTCTTCGCGACGACCTGTTCCACCGCCTGAACGCCAAGACCCATGGCGAAGTAGAGACCAAGCAGCTGAAGAAATGACCTATAACATTCCAAGAGTGATAAAATGAACAATGAGAGCATGACCAGAGAACTGGTGCTTCCCGGAGACCTTCTGGACGACGGGACCATGAAGCCTGGCGAGGGGACCTTTGTCAGTGATGGCAAGATCTTCGCTGCGATGCTGGGCATCAAGAGCGTCAAGTCGAACTTTGTGAACGTCATCCCGCTGGGCGGCAGGTACATACCGGCCCCCGGGGACATGATCATCGGTAAGGTCATCGATATCGGACCTTCCAACTGGCTGGTGGACATATTCTCGCCCTACCCGGCGCCCCTGCACGTGAACGAGGTTCCGTGGCGCGTCGAGTTCGGTGACACCGCCCGTTACCTGTCGGTCGGCGACACTTTGCTGGCCAAGGTCCTGTCGGTGGACGAGACCAAGAGGGTGCAGGTCACCATGAAGGAGCAGGGGCTCCGCAAGCTGCAGGGAGGACAGATCGTGGAGATCTCCCACAGCAAGGTGCCCCGTGTGATCGGAAAGAACGGCTCCATGATCCAGATGATCAAGACCTACACCAACTGCCGCATCTTCATCGGACAGAACGGCAGGATATGGATGGACGGTAACATGGAGGACATGGTGCACGCCATGCAGGCCATAAAGATGATAGACGAGGGAGCGCAGACCCTGAAACTGACCGAGCGGGTAAAGGAATTCCTGGAATCGGTATATCGCAAGGAAGAGTGAGGTGTTTTAAATGGGTGGAAATTCTGATATGAAGCTCATCGATGAAAATGGTATAAGGATAGACGGCCGGAAGGTAGATGAGCTCCGGCCGATGAAGATCGAGGCCGGAGTGCTCAAGAGCGCCGATGGCTCTGCGTATGTGGAGATAGGGAAGAACAAGGTGTTGGCAGCCGTCTACGGACCAAGGGAGTGCCACCCCCGACACATGCAGAACCCGGCCAAGGCCATTGTCCAGTGCAAGTACAACATGATATCCTTCTCCGTCTCGGACCGCAAGAGGCCCGGACCGGACCGCCGCTCGGTGGAGATATCCAAGCTGATATCCGAGGCCATGGAGTACGTGGTGTTCACCGAGAACTACCCCCGCACTTCCATTGATGTGTACATAGAGGTACTGCAGGCCAATGCCGGCACCAGATGCGCCGGGCTGGTCGCGGCCGCGGTGGCCCTGGCCGATGCCGGGATACCGATGAAGGACCTGGTCCCCGCCGTCGCCGTCGGAAAGGTCAACGACCAGGTGGTCCTGGACCTGAACAAGGAGGAGGACAACTACGGTCAGGCCGATCTGCCGATAGCCATGATCCCCCGCACCGGCGAGGTATTGCTGATGCAGATGGACGGGCACCTGACCCAGGCGGAGTTCGACCAGGCCCTGGAGATGGGCGTCAAGGCCTGCCATGAGATATACGCTCTGCAGAAGGACGCCTTGCGCCGCCGCTACGCTATCGTCAACGGAGAGGCCGAGGAAGAGCCCAAGGAACCTGCTGAGGACGTAATCGAGGAGGCCTGAAGATGGCAAGATCCATAGTTTCCGAGATCAAGAGGGACCACATCCACAAGCTTATCGCCGACGGAAAGCGCGTTGACGGAAGGGCCTGGGACCAGGTCCGCGAGATATCAATACAGACCAACGTCGTGGAGACCGCCGAGGGGTCCTCCCGGGTCAAGATAGGCAACACCGAGGTAATAGTCGGTGTCAAGATGACCGTGGGGGAGCCGTTCTCGGACACCCCTAACAAGGGAGTTCTGTCCACCAACGCCGAGCTCATTCCGATGGCCTCCCCCAGCTTCGAGTCTGGACCTCCGGACCCGGAGTCCATCGAGCTGTCCAGGGTCGTCGACCGTGGCATCCGGGAAAGCCAGATGATAGACCTCGAGAAGTTGTGCATCGAACCGGGCAAGAAGGTCTGGATAAACTTCGTGGACATCTACGTCCTGGACTTCGACGGTAACCTGTTCGACGCCTGCAGCCTGGGTGCGGTCGCCGCCATCAAGAGCGCCATCGTTCCGGCCAAGGCCAATGGCCTAGGCGAGGACTACCCGATGCCTACCACCTGCACGCCGATCTCTATCACCTCGATGCAGATAGAAAACTCTTTATTAGTTGACCCGACTCTCGACGAAGAAAAGGTCGCAACAGCTAGGCTGACCGTTACCACTGATGACAATGGAGACCTCCGGGCCATGCAGAAAGGGCTGACCGGGGCGCTAACGTTGGAACAGGTCAAGACGGCGATCGAGACCTCCCGCAGATTGGGCATTGAGATTAGAAAGCTTATCGGGTGATTCCAATGGCAAAGAGAACAGTAAAGGCAGGAAGCTCCGGAAGATATGGAGCCAGGTACGGTGTGGTCGTCAGGAAGCTGACCAGGGACATCGAGAAGACCCAGCGGTCCAGGTTCGAGTGCCCCAGCTGCCACCACGTTAGTGTCAAGAGAGTCGCGTCCGGGATCTGGGCCTGCAGGCATTGCGAGGCCAAGTTCGCCGCCGCTTGTTACTCCCCCAGGACCAGAGAGGCCGTGTCCAAGGAGATACTGGCCGCCCACGCCAAGGAGTGAATCAATTGAACTACAAGTGCGCCCAGTGCGAAAAGACCACCCGCTCCAACCTCAATCAGGTCGGTATACAGTGCGAGAGCTGCGGCTCCAAGCTGTTCTACAAGGAGCGGCCCAACGTCAAGAAGGTCATAAAGGGCCGGTAGATATGTTCCGGGCCACCCTGGCGGTGAGCTCTCCCTTCGCCTCTAACGTGGCGAGGGCGATCAGCCCGGAGGCCGGAAGAGAGATACCACGCACCCGGGCCGAGGTAACCGCGTCCGAAGGGTCCATGACCCTGACCTTGGACGCCGACGACCTGTCGGCCCTCAGGGCAGCTTTAAATTCCTACATCCGATGGATGAGCATAGCAGAGAAGATGAGTGAAACGGTCGGTGAAAACGATGGATGAGATGAGCCCAAAACTTCAAAATCAGATCGCCCAGTTCCAGCAGCTCCAGCAGCAGCTTCAGACGGTCATGAACCAGAAGATTAGGATGGACGCCATGCTGAAAGAGATGGAGATGACCTTGGAGGAGCTGAAGAAGGTCCCGGCGGAGACGACGGTGTTCAAGAGCGTCGGCTCCCTGATGATCAAGGTGGCAGACACCCCCGCCCTACTGAAGGAGATAGAGGACGACAAGGAGACCACCGAGATCCGCGTCAAGAGCCTGGACCGCCAGGAGAAGATGCTCAAGGAGAAGTTCCAGAGCGTTCAGGAGCAGTTGAACCGTGCGCTCGGCGCTCAGCAGCAGGGCGCCCCGCTCAAGATGGACGAGGACGATAACTGATCCCGATCATCAAACCACTTCCCTTTCTCTAAGATAAATTGCATATAGCCAGGAAACATTGGCGTCCTTGGATGCTCGACGACATCATATCCAGGCTGTCCTCCTCGGACAAGATCATCCTGGTTCACGGCAATGCTGACCCGGACGCCCTAGGCAGCGCTTACGCATTGGCCAAGGCCTTTCCGCCGGCGGACATACTTCCCGTGGAGGGGCTGGACCGCACCTCCAAGAACGTCTCGGCCCGCCTGGGCATGGAACTTCTCACCCGGCCGGAACGCAGCTACCCTCTGATAGTGGTGGTGGACACCTCCTCCCCTGAGCAGCTGGGAAGTTACAGCCAAATGCAGGGCGAGATGATCATCATAGACCACCACTGCCCGACGAACAAGTGGGCGGAACGCGGAACGTATCTGTGCGATGAGAGCAAACGCAGCTGCGCGGAGGTCGTTCTTGACATTATAGATCGGGCCGGGAGACCGCTCAGCAAGGAGATGACCCTGGGGCTGTGCGCCGGGATCCTGACCGACACCGGGCACTTTCGCTTCGCAAATCCAGATTCCTTGCGGACCTTCGCCCGTCTGATAGAGGCGGCCGGGGTCAACATGGAGGACGTGCTTTCCCTGACCGACTCGCCGACCGACATATCGGAGAGGGTGGCCCAGATGAAGGGAGGACAGCGCATGCGCTTCGAACGGGTCGGCGGTTACATAGTCGCGATATCCCAAGGCAGCTCCTTCGAATCGTCGGTGTGCAAATCGATGCTCTCGCTCGGCGCGGACATCGCGTTCGTAGCCTCGCAGCGGGACCAGGAGTTCCGTTTGAGCGCCCGGGCCCGGCAGGACCTGGTGCGCAAGGGCCTGCATCTTGGACAGCTTCTCGGTGACGTCGGGAACGAAACGGACAATGATGGTGGCGGCCACGGCGGAGCGGCCGGCCTGGTCGGCATCGGCGACGCGGAGGCCATACTGAACATATGCCTGCAGAAGTCGATGGCCTTCCTGCGAAAGCTGAAATGAGGTCAGCGCAGCTTCTTTACCTCTGACAGAACCTGCCTTATCCGTTCCAGGTTCTCCGGCTTCCTCACGAAGTACTCCCTGGTCGGCGCCAATATATCGGCGAGAGCGGCGGCGGTCCCGTTCTTCAGGTCCATGGGGTGCAGCTTCCCAGCCAAGTAAGTGAGCTCCAGCTCATCATAGCTCTTGAACTCCAGATCGCCACCGAACTTCTCCGGCCGCTCGAAGCGCATGACGGAGGTCCTCTGGAATATGACGTACTTGCATATCGCCAGTACCGGGTTGCCCTCCGCCTCCGGGGGGCAGAAGGCCTTGCCCATCTTGCGCTTGATATCCTCGATGGAATCGTGAATGAGCAGGCTGCCCTCGGGATCGCTCTTGGACATTTTCGAGCTCACGGGGTCCATGCGGTTGCCGCCCTTGAGACCGGGGAGTAAAGGAGTGTGCACGGCCACCGCCTTCTTGACCCCCATCTTCTCCGCGGCCTCTCTGGCCAGCATGTGCGCCCTTCGTTGGTCGAGACCGGCGTAGGCCACATCCACGTCCATGAATATCAGGTCGGCCGCCTGCATCAAGGGATACATGGTCTTGCTGGAGTCCACCTCGGCCTCGTCCTCGTTGCGGCCCATGATGGTCATGGCTCGCTTCACCCTCTGCAGGGATGAGGCCTTTCCTACCTTCATGACCGTCTCCCAATAATCGATATCGTCCATTATCTCCGAGGCCAGACGGTACTCCACCTTCTCCCTCGGCAGACCTAGCGCCTCGAAGCAGTCCTTCATGTACTCGGCGCATATCCGAATGTTGTCGATGTTCCCGCCCAGCTTGTCGTTGATATAGGCGTGCCAGTCGGCCAGGAAGACAATGAAGGTGAATCCGGCGTCCACGAAGTCCTTTACCTTCTGAGCGGTGACCATCCAACCTATGTGGACCAGCCCGGAGGGCTCGAAGCCGATATAACCAGTGGGGGAGTCCTTGTTCCGCAGGACCTCCATCAGGTCCTCCGGGGTGATGATCTCCTCGGTGTTCCGGGCCACTAATGCGTACCGCTCCTCGACGTCCATGTTAACCGGTGTCGAATGTGGAACGGAATATTAAACAGATTGGCCTTCAGCCGCGAAGCGTCCTGGCCAGCTTCTCCGCAGCCACGTTCACCGTGTCGCTGACCATGGAGGTGGGGGGGCAGTAGGCGTTCTCCATCCTCTCCACGAACGAGGCGACCGTCACACCTTCCAGTATGGCGGCGGTGATCCAGTTCACCCGTCCGGTGACATCCTCCCCGCCCACGATCTGGCCGCCGATGAGACGTCCGCTCTCGGCGTCCGCCAGTAGCTTGACGGTCATGTCCTTCCCGCCCGGATAGTACCGGGCCCGGGACGAGCCTTTCGCCATGGACTCTACCACCCTCACCCCGTAGTACTCGGCCAGCGAACGGGACATCCCGGTTCCGCCGACCTGCAAGCCCCCGATGACACTGACATATGGACTGGCGGTCCCCGGGAAGGTGGCATTGCCGCCGGTGGCCCGAATTCCGGCCACCCGCCCCTGACGGACGGCGGTGGAACCCAGCTGGCTCATGGTCGGTCCAGCTAGAACCGCGCTCTGACACATGACCACGTCACCCGCCAGATAGATATCTGGCACCAGGCGCCCCTTGCGGTAGGGCTGCAGGCTTGGACTTACCCTCACCGCGCCCAGGGGACCGATCTCCAACCCCAACTGCTCGGGTATGCGCAGGTTCGCTCGCACACCGGTGGCCATGATGACCATCTGACAGGGGATATGCGTCTTGCCGGCGGTGACCCCGGTGACCTTCTCATCGCCCTCGATGCACGAGCATGGCGAACCGAGAACGAACTTGATGCCCTGCGCCTCGCAGTGCGCTTGGACCAGCTGCGCCATGTCCTTGTCCATGATGCGGGGGACCACCTGGTCGAACATCTCTATTACCGAAACATCCTTGCCTCTTTCCCGCAGGGCTACGGCCATCTCCAACCCGATAACCCCGGCTCCGGCGACGACGACCTGCGTGGTGCTCGGAAGCCAGTCCACTATAGCCTGCCCGTCCGATATCCATCTGACCGGGAAAACGCCGTGCAGCTCGCGTCCCTCGATGGACGGCACGAACACCGTTCCGCCGGTGGCTATCACCAGAGAATCGTAATCGAAGGAGCGGCCGTCCTTGGTGATCACCTTCTTGGCCTCGGCGTCCACGCGGTCCACGGTGGTCTTTACCAGAACCTCGATGCCCCTCTCTCGCCGATAGTACTCGGGAGTGTGCATCACAATGCTCGGGAAGTCCTTTATCGTGCCTTCCACGACGAACGGTATGGCACAGGGCGAGTACGCCACGTGTTCGTCCTCGGTGATGAGGGTGATGTCCCCAGCCCCGTTCTCCCTGGCGGTGGAGGCCGCGGTCATGCCGGCCGCCCCTCCCCCGATAACCACTATCTTCCTGGCCATGATGCTTCTCCAGGCCGCAAATCCTGAAGTGAGGATATAAAATGTTGGTATCGTCCGTCGGAGCGCTCAAATAGTTAGGGGCGATTTGACCTTCATTCGCATGGAGCAATCATGAAGAGCATGGACCTGAACAGACCGGTCACGGTCTGGAAAGAGGAGGATGTGGTCGACGGGAGGAAGGAGAAGGCACTGGTGGCCATCTTCCGCACCCGCGGCTGCCACTGGTCACGCACGGGCGGGTGCTCCATGTGCGGATATAACGTTGAAAGCCTGGAGGGCATCGGACCTGAGGAGATCTCCGCCCAGCTAAGCGCCATCCTCGAAAGGTACGAGGGCGAGGGGATGGTCAAGCTGTATACTTCCGGGAGCTTCCTGGACCCCAACGAGATACCTCTGGTGGTTCGGGACCGCATACTGAACGCGTTCGATGGGGCGCGCAGGGTGCTCTTCGAGAGCCGCCCGGAGTTCGTGACCCCCGAGGTGCTCAAGGATTTGCCGGACCATTCCGCGGTGGCCTTGGGACTGGAAAGCGCCAATGATACGGTGTTGCGGTGTTCCGTGCGCAAGGGGTTCGGGGTGAAGGATTACGTTAGAGCGGCCGACGCTCTCAACGACCGGGGACTTCCGGTGCGGACATACCTGTTGCTCAAGCCCCCGTACCTGACAGAGAGGGCGGCCATCGAGGATACCAAGGCGTCCGTTCACTTTGCCGCCGCTCGTTCCGAGAGCATTTCGGTCAATCCGCTCAACGTTCAGAAGGAGACCGCGGTGGAAGGACTGTGGAAGCGCGGCGATTACCGGCCGCCGTGGATCTGGTCCCTGTTCGAGGTCCTGAAACTGAGGTCGGAGATATCGGGCGTAAGGCTGTTCTCCTCCCCCAGCGGACCAGGGACGCCGCGCGGCGTGCACAACTGCCCCGAATGCGACCGACGCTTGCTGGACGTATTGGAAAAGTTCAACTTCGAGCAGGACGCTTCATTATTGGATAAACACGATTGTCAGTGCCGCCGGGAGTGGGCGTCCCTCCTCCGCACGGAGGACGCGATGCGCACCTCGGTCGATGTGCACCGATACCTGGATGATGATCTGAGACTTTAGAGGGATTCACATGGATTACGATATCAAGAAGGGTAACTACGGGAAATTGGAAGGGGACGGACTGAAGAAGATCATGGAAGCCTCCTTTGGGTCGGTCAAGGTGGAGGGGGACGTTCTGATCTCCTCCTATGGTGCCATGACCAGGATCGAGGTGCGCATCGTCAGCAAGACCTCCATGGACATCAGCGCCACCAGCGACAAGAACGCTTCCCCGGACCTCGCCGCGGACACCATCAAGAAGTGGAACGAGTTCCTTGAGAAGGCCACCGGCTTCTCATCCAAGGAGCGCCGCAACCGCTTGCAGAAGAAGGCCAAGGAAGGCAAGCTCTGAGCGCATCCAGCAAACCCCTTTTCCCCATGACTCTTTATATACGGTGGACCGATTGGTTTAAATAAGAATGATAGTATCGGACTTCTGCTCAACGCACTGAGGACGTTCGACCAGACCCCTTGGGCAATGCGAAAGCATCCCTAAGTCGCCCCCAAAAGCACATTCTGGAGGGTGATGACGGTGTCACGGTCGAAGGTGCTAGCCTCAACACTCTTGAGAACAGGCGTTAGCGAAAGAGAGTGTGCTCTCTCAGGAAAAATAGAGGGAGAAGCATGTCGAACATAAGACGTCCGAGAAGGGGGTCAAAGGGATTCGGTCCTAGGAAGAGGGCCATCACCCAGACCCCAAGGCTGGATTCGTGGCCCGATATCAGCGAAGGCCCGAAGGTCCAGGGATTTGCCGGTTACAAGGCAGGAATGACCCACGCGTTCATCGTGGACCGCCGCAAGACCAGCACCACCTCCGGTCAGGAGATCAGGGTGCCCGTCACCGTTCTGGAGGTTCCTCCCATGAAGGTGGCCGCGGTACGCATCTACGAGAACACCCGCTACGGGCTCAAGACCGCAGGGGAGATCTGGGCGACCCAGCTGGATGAGACTCTCTCCAGGCTGCTGCCTATCCCCAAGAAGGTCGACGCCGATGCGGTCTGGGAGAAGCTGAAGGGAGTGGACACCGAAGATGTTAGGGTGCTCGCCTTCACCCAGCCGAAGCTGGTCACCGGAGTGCCGAAGAAGCGCCCGGAGCTCATGGAGCTGCGCATAGGCGGCGGCACCATGGATGCCAGGGTCGATTTCGCCAAGGGACTTTTGGGAAAGGACATCGCCATCACCGACTTCGCCAACACTGGCGCGATGATCGATGTCGTTGCCATAACCAAGGGAAAGGGTTTCCAGGGCGCCACCAAGCGCTGGGGCCTGAAGCTCATGTCCCACAAGAACTCCAAGCACCGCCGCGCCATCGGTAACCTGGGCCCTAAGCGGCCTGGCTACGTGCGCACGACCGTGCCCCAGTCCGGTCAGATGGGTTACCACCAGAGGACCGAGGTCAACAAGCTCATACTGAAGGTAGGAGAGAGCGGTCAGGAGATCAACCCCAAGGGCGGTTTCCTGCACTACGGAGAAGTTAGGAACCCCTTCGTTCTGGTCCACGGATCCGTACCCGGCCCCACCAAGAGGCTGATTCGGATGAGGGACCCGGTCAGAAGGCAAAAGCCAGACCTGAAGGAAGCGCCGGAGATGGTGTACATTTCCACCGAGTCCAAGCAGGGGGCGTAAGCAATGTCCAAAGTAAACGTATATTCAATGAACGGCGAGGTCCTGAGGACCGAGGCTCTGCCCGAGGTGTTCTCCACCGAGTTCAGGCCAGACGTCATCCACCGGGCCGTGGTCGCCGAGGAGTCCAACAAGAGGCAACCCTACGGACCGAAGCCGGGCGCCGGAATAAGGCACTCGGTGTCCACCTGGGGCAAGGGCCGAGGTGTGGCCCGCGTTCAGAGACTGTCCTCGGGGTCCAAGGGTGCCGAGTCCCCCAACAACGTTGGAGGTCGCCGCGCCCACCCGCCCCGGGTCGAGAAGGTCTGGACCATGAAGGTCAACCAGAAGGAGAAGACCCTTGCCAAGTTCTCCGCGCTGGCCGCAACGGCTGACGAGGAGAAGGTCAGGGCCAGGGGCCACCGCTTCAACGAGGGGCTGACCCTTCCAGTGGTCATAGAGGACCGCATGGAGGACGTGAAGAGCACCTCCGAGGTTTTGGACGTCCTGAAGAGCATCGGTGTGTCCGACGATGTGATCCGGGCCAAGGACGGCATAAGGATCAGGCCGGGACGCGGCAAGATGCGTGGCAGACCCTACCGGATGCCCCGCAGCCTGCTCATCGTGGTCTCGACCAAAGACGCCGCGGTGATCAAGGGTGCCAGGAACCTAGCTGGCGTCGAGGTGGCCTTCGCGGATATGCTGAACCCTGGAACCCTAGCCCCCGGCGGACTGCCCGGCCGGCTGACGGTGTTCACTGAGGCCGCCATAAAGAAGATAGGAGAGTGGTGAGCATGGCCAGGAAGGTATTGCTTTACCCGTACGTGACTGAAAAGACCATGAACTACATGACCGGCACGCCTACCCAGGATTTCAAGGATGGCAACAAGATCGAGTTCATCGTGGACCGCTTCGCCAGCAAGGCGGAGATCAAGAGCGCCTTCGAGACGCACTTCGAGGTCAAGGTGGACAAGGTCTGGACCAAGATATCCAAGGACGGCAAGCACGCCATATTCAAATTGGCTGAAGGATACTCTGCCGAGGACATCGGCATGAGGATCGGAGTGTTCTGAGGAGGGGGAACATGGGCAGACAACTGAGACAACAGAGAAGAGGTCGTGGGACCATGACCTATACTTCCCCGAGCCACAGGCACGTGGGAGAGATCAAGCACCCGTACGTCGAGCTCAAGACCGGAAAGGTAACGGACATAATACACGCCCCTGGCCGGAACAGCCCGGTGGCCGAGGTCCAGTTCGAGGACGGTAAGAAGGAAAAGATCATCGCCGTCGAAGGGCTGATGGTCGGACAGGATATCAGCGTGGACGGCTCCCTGAGCCTGACGCCCGGGAGCATCATGCCCCTGGCCAACATCCCCGAGGGTACCCTGATCTACAACCTGGAGGCCAGGCCTGGCGATGGCGGCAAGTTCGTAAGGACCGCCGGTAACTACGCCA
>Ga0209098_1001102_pt1 | contig 26813 bp, 56 predicted proteins | sample AD_JPNHW1_MetaG_FD_184429 | JGI IMG/M metagenome (GOLD analysis project Ga0209098, IMG submission 184429) | Active sludge microbial communities of municipal wastewater-treating anaerobic digesters from Japan - AD_JPNHW1_MetaG (SPAdes) (version 2) | ecosystem: Engineered > Bioreactor > Anaerobic...
GTCTTATAAAGGAATGGTTGGAAATTAATCCTAAAATGATTTTCTTCATTGAAAATCCGAGGGGAATGTTACGAAAAATGCCGTGGATGCAAGAGTTTAAAAGAGACACTGTTTGGTATTGCCAATATGGTGATGAAAGGGCAAAACCAACTGATATTTGGACTAATTCGAAATCGTGGACTCCTCGCCCCGTTTGTTATAATGGGAATAAAGAGTGCCATCATCAACCAGCTCCAAGAGGGTCAAAAACAGGAACACAAGGAAGAAAGGGGTCATATGATAGAAGTAAAATTCCCCAAGCCCTGTGTTTTGAAATTTTGGTATCTTGTTACCCACTTCAAAACACATTATAATATGGCAAAACTGGTTTACAAGAAAATTGAAGTTTGTGGCGAATGTCCCGAATACTTCAAAGGTCAAACACCAAATGAATCCCATTGTAAATTCACAGGAATGAAACTTGATGGTGAAGAAATTCCAAGATGGTGCCATTTGGTCAATTATGAAGAAAAAGAAGAAGGAAACGAAACTGGCCGAGTATGGGTCAAAATAAGAGGAAGATAATATGAACATTAATGTTGAAACAGATGTTAAAGACGGCACAGCCCAGTGCCATTTTACAGTTAAACACGCGATAAATGAAAACATTACTGATATGCACTATTTTTGTGTATCGGTAATTAAAGATTTGGTCGCACAAAATCATAAAATCAAAGCGTTTGGCGAAACCCAAACGATTACTTACCCATTCGATTTCGATGACGATATGGTTCAATCATTCGTTGATGTATTGAACTATATGCAGGATGTAATCATTCGAAAAAAATTAGAAGACGAAAAAAAGCGGAATAATTTTTCCGATAATTAAAAAATTATACTTATCTTTGCGAAATGATAATTAACTTAAATAAAGAAAATGTCACAACTTAAACTAGATATGTCCGAGGCGTCCAACATTTGGATTACCTCGGACACTTAGATTCACTACGGACATAAAAACATATGCCGCGGTGTAACTGAATGGCGTGATGAAAAGGGTAATATACCTTTGGATAGGGTAAGAGATTTCGACACCCTTGAAAAGATGAACGATACCATTGTCAACAACATCAATAATGTTGTTGGGCAAAATGATTTGTTAATCCATTTGGGTGACTGGTCATTTGGTGGATTTGAAAATATCCGTAAATTCTGGGACAGACTTATATGTAAAAATGTTTGTTTGGTTCTTGGAAATCACGACCATCATATCAAGCACGATAAAGAAGGCATACGAAGTCTTTTTTATAGTGTTAACAATTATGAAGAACTACCGATAAGTAAGGGTTCGACCCTTATATTGTTCCATTATCCAATTTTAAGTTGGAGTGGATTAGGTAAGGGATATATACATCTTCACGGCCACGCACATTTATCAAATGATAAGAAATTTGGGCTTGGTAGAAGAATGGATATAGGAATAGACGGACACCCGGAATTCCGGCCTTATCATTTAATGACAGAAGTTGTACCCTTAATGAAGAAAAGGGAAGTTAAATCTGATTTGGCTCACGATCATCATATGGATGGGTTATAATATGGGAAAGAAAATTGAATTTAAAGTAAAAATAAAGCACCTTTTTGTAATTGGTATTGTTTTTTTCATTACCTTTGTTGTGCTTAAAGTAACAGGTTTAATCGCTTGGTCTTGGGTGTGGGTAACATTTCCACTTTGGAGTATGGTATTATTCACACTACTAATGTGGGGAATCGGTTACTTGGCGATAAAAGCAGTAAAACAAATAAAAAAATACGGTGGAATCCGATGATTGAAACATTGAACAAATATTACCAAGATGGGTTAATTACCAAGCAAAAGCACCCATACTATGATTTGTACATATGGAACTATACACCAGATGTACAGATTAATAAGTTATGGGATGAAATAACCCTTATGTGCCGTGGTTTAGTTACCGATGGTGAAGGTAATATTGTTGCTCGTCCTTTTGGAAAATTTTTTAATATGTCCGAGCTAGCGCCAGAAGAAATACCAAATGAGCCATTTCAACTATTTAATAAGTTGGATGGGTCATTAATGGTGATGTTTCACTATGATGGGGAAATAATAGTGGCGTCTCGTGGATCATTCACATCTGAACAATCAGTTAAGGGCCGTGAGATTCTGGAAAAGTATAGAATGACTTTATTTAACGATAAGGACACATATGAAGCAATGGGGTATAAAAACCCTTGCGATTATACTTTACTGGGAGAAGTATTATACCCATCAAACAGAATCGTTGTTGACTACAGCGATAGAGAAGATGTTGTATTGCTGGCGGCTATTAACAAGAACGATGGTTCTGAATTACCATACGAAAATTTGATGAAAGTGGGTGAAGTGTTGAATATGCCTGTTGTTAAAAGATACGATGGTATAACTGATTACAATCAAATCAAGGAAACCATCAAAGATGACGAAGAAGGCCGTGTTGTTCTATTCAAGAATGGATTCCGTATGAAAATAAAGGGTGATGAATATCTTCGCCTACATTACATATTAACTAATATATCATCAAGAGATATATGGCAATGGGCTAAGGATGGAAAGACTCTTGAAGAAATGTTGGTTGATGTTCCTGACGAATTTTACGACTGGGCAAGAAACACATATAAGGATTTGATGTTTAAGTTTCTTTCAAAAAGAGAAGAAATCGAAAATGAATTTTGGACTTTGATTGATAAGAAGGAATTTGCCGCAAAGGTTAAGGGTCGTCCAAACGAACATTTCTTATTTAGAAGGTTAAATTCATATTCTAAGCGATTAGATGATATGATATGGGATAAGTTATATCCTGATTATTACAAACCATTTTCAAATAAAACAATAGAAGATGACAACTAACGATGAATTACCATATATCATTACCGAGCGCATCGTAATTGATAGGGCGTATAATCCCAAATATGGTGATGGCCGAATTTGCGAGTGCGGGCATCCTTATTACCGACATTTTGATACCTATGAAAATATGTATCCGTGTGGTTGTAAGTATTGCCCGTGCTTCGAATTCAAAGAAGATGATGGAACAATGAAACAATTCTTGTTTTATAAGAAAAATTTTAAAACAAGAGAATTAAGTAGGCATCCAATTTTTGTTACCCAAGCGTCAAATCAAGAAATTGCGGAAGATATGTTTCGTAAAAGTCCTGAATGTGATAAATTGACAGAAGATGAATTTTTTGAAATTAACCCAGATATTGAACTAAAATTTAAAGATGATGGAACAGACATTCGTTAATGGTGATATCGTGAGAGTCACCGCACCATTTCTTGGTGAACCTGAAAATGTATTGGGATATGTGTACGATGAGTATTCATTATCCGGAAATGACCACGGGGTTTCAGTTATAACTGAAAACGGCTGCGACCTTGGCGGATTTTCTGAAGACGAACAGGAAAAATATCTTGAATTCGTAAGGAAATCCAAATATCATTACCAGTTTAAGAATGTTATCCAATTGGATAGGGATTTCGATAACCAAATAAAACCACTATTTGCGTGTTCCTGTGAAAGAACAGGTAATTGTGGATGTTAACAAAATAATACAATGGCTAATATCCGTTACGAATACCGAATTGAAGAATGGCCGATAAGTGACATTCTAAAAATCGAAAAACTATTAACCGAACTTTCGGAAGAAGGTTGGGAATTAGTTTGTGTTGTTGAGGAACGACACTATTTCAGAAGAGAATTAACAATGGTTATAGGAGGCTAAATGGCTACTAAATTATTGAAACCAATTACCCGGGAACTGATTCAAACGGATCGCGGGCGTACTATCATTATCACAATTGAGCCACCTGACCAAATAACATACAGGTACAAAGGAAAACGAACACATTATTCGGTATCCTTACATAATGTTCAATTGCTGGCATTAATGCGACATCTATATAACAAATATCTTGAAAAATTAGATTTGTATCATAAGAAGAAAGCGGCAGGATATAAAAATCTGAAGAAACCTAAACCACCGTCAATGTCGATGTTCAACAAAACTTATCGTGAATTTTTACAGTACGAACGCAAATAAAAACAACCAATGGCAATTATTGAAAAAACTTATCCGACCCTCTACAAAAAAACGAGCACGGGAGCAATTCAGAAATGGGAAGTACGAGTCACCGAATGTGACGGAATTCCCACCATCATCAATGAGTATGGTCAGGTTAACGGAAAGATACAAGAAAGCCGTGAACAAGTACTCGAAGGAAAAAATGAAGGTAAGTCTAACGAAACAACTGCGTGGGAACAGGCTCATTTACAAGCCGAATCCAGATGGAAGAAACAATTAAAGAAAGGTTATGTTCAGAATATTGAGGACGCAGAGGCGGGGAAAGTAGATGACATTATCGAAGGTGGAATTGTCCCGATGCTGGCGCACAAATTTTCCGAACAAGGTCACAAAATAAAATATCCTGCCTTGGTACAACCCAAACTTGATGGGCATCGTTGTACCTCACAACTTAATAGCACCCCAGAAGGTGGAAAAGTTACCCTTTGGAGTCGCACCCGCAAACCGATTAAAAGTGCCCCACACATCGAATATCAACTTGGTAAGGATATTCACATCTATGGAAATGTTGCTATTCTTCGATTTGATGGTGAATTATACAATCACGCATACCATAAGAATTTCGAAGATTTAAGTTCATTGATTCGTCAGGACGAACCAGCCGAAGGATATACGAATATCCAATATCACATCTACGATTTTCCTCATCCTACCTTAACCAATAAGGAAAGAAACACAATTCTTCAGGCATTTAAACCCGCATTTATCGGTACAAATATCCATATTGTTGAAACCATTGAGGTAAACAATGAAGACGAATTGATGGATGCGTTCGACCATTTCATTGAGCAGGGTTATGAAGGATGTATGGTTCGAAATATGGACGGATTGTATGTAAACAAACGATCCTACGATCTTCAAAAGGTGAAAGAGTTCTCGGATGATGAGTTCACAATCGTAGGAGTTAAAGTAGGAACTAAAGGCTCAATGGCAGGTAAAGCTGTATTCACTTGTTTACTCCAAAATAAAGAAACATTCGATTGCAAAATGAAAGGTGATATGAATGAACTTAAAAAGTATGCAGACGACCCATCGTTGGTTATTGGTAAAATTGTGACAGTTCAATTTCAGGGATATACCAAATATGGTATTCCAAGATTCCCCGTGGCATTAAGATTTAGGGAAGACATATAAAATATTTTCAAAAATATTTGGCCAGTAAATAAACTTGCCATATCTTTGTGTTCATAAACCTTAAAACTTATCAAAATGGGACTAGACATTTATTTGTATCGTTATGACAACTTCGAGGAAACCCGAAGGAAAGAAGAAGAATACCACGCATTTTCCGAAAAAAACTGGGGAGATAAAGATTATAAAAAAATGAGTCAGGAGGAAAAGGATGAACTTTATGCTAAAGATGTGGCATTTGCAGAATCCCTCGGGCTCGATAAATGGGGTGACGATGAAACTGGTAAAGAAAAAATCGAAATCGACTCCGAAAAATACCCCGACCACTATTTCAAAATTGGTTATTTCCGCAGTTCCTATAATGGCGGTGGAATCAACCACATTCTCGAAAATCTTGGATTACCAAGATTAGATAAAGTTTTCGGGATGACAGGCGATGAATATTGTTTTCAACCCGATTGGGCAAAAGCCAAGAAAAAACTTCAGAAATTACTGGCCGATTTCAAGGTAAAACCCGCATACCGCGTTCATCGCGTTGCTCATAATATATTCCGACCCGAACTTGGCCCCAAAAGTGAAAAACAGGCTCTTGATGTTTTTATGGCCGAGGTCGAAAAAAACAAGGAATCATCATTCGATGAAGGATATTCCAATATCAATGGTGATTTCCACATCAAAACCCCATTGAAAGTATTGGGATTGATACCGGGGAAAGAAGAATTCTTGGGTGAACGCCATTGTGTGTATGTTATTACCGAAAGCGAAAATCAATGGTACGAACAGGCAATTGAAATTATGATTGACACTTGTGATTATGTACTGGCACAAGAAAATATCAATCAATATTATCTTCACTGGAGCGGATAATTAAATACCGATTAAAATGGTACAAGTAAATACGGACGCAATCGCTTGGTGGAGGCATTGCTTAACTGACCAACAAAAAGTGGAGTTAATCATAAAAGAACACCCAAATAGTGTACATCAGAGCGATTTAATGAGACTTGCATTATGGTCACATTATAATAAGAATCCACAAAAACTTTTTGATAATTGGGTTAAAGAAAACGACAACAATTAAAACAAATACAAAATGAGAAGAGCCTATAACAATGTAAAAGCCATTATGGACGGTGAAACCTTTTTAGGATTTTCGCTGGGGTACGAGTTCTGTGCTGAACACGAATGGGGAATTGAAAAATTAAGAAACAAGTTCGGTATCGATAACACCAAAATGGGTGTTGATGGACGAGCAATCACAAAAGGTAGTATTCTATTCAGAAAGGATAAAGACCTTTGTGTTCTTACATCCGCAGACCCGTGGAGGTACAGCGACAAAAGACCAAAGGAATTCGCTGCCAAGGATATTTTGGCTCACGACATTCATTTCTATAAAGAACCGAAACTGGAAACGGCGTGGGATGAAGGTGATTTCTGTATTGCTTCAACCAATCCCGATGATTTTTCATTCATCGAAGAACTTGCCAATAACTTTGAAAAGAAAAACATTGTTATCACATTCATAAGTTCGGCGTTACCAGTTTTCGAAAACTCTTCTCTTTGTGTTCTTATCAAAGATAAATTACCGAAAGACGCATTGGATGAAATGTACTTCGTGGATAAGAAGGCGGTTGACCTAAAGGATTACGAAAAGAAAATCGGTGTAACCGCCCTGAAAGAAAAGGCAAGGAAAAACTACAGTTATAAGGGTGACAAATACTTTATGGCGTGTAGTCCTCGTTGGATTAATTACGAGGATCCTGAAAAGCGTGAAGAAATGAAGAAGAAACTGGGTACAAAATATGACATCCAATTCTGGATTAACTATTCCGATGACGATGAGAACTACGGATGGTACAATGCCGAAGACATCATCAAATGGTTATCAACCCCGGGTCTTAAACTTAAATCACTAAACAAAGAAAAATAATATGACAGCGTTTATCATTGGTTTATTAATTGGTGTTGCAGGCAGTACCAGTTCACTTATCTGGTTCATCTTCCACCTGAAGAAAACAGGCTACCTTAAAATGGAAGCCACGGACAAATTAATTGCACTTCTTAAAAGTTAAGATATGTCCGAAAGAGAAATGTTTGAAAAGTCTTTTGAAAGGCCCCCAAACTACTTCAAACTAACCCCGGAAAGACAATGGGAAATTGACAAGGGATTGGGGATTTTGGACTGGATGGGTGAGGTTTAACCGAAGAAGATATGAAACGATTCAGAGCCCACTACGGGTTGCCTGAACCTAAAACAAAGAAAAAGTAATGAGCATAGATAATTCATCCAGAGTGAGGTCGTTTTTGTCATTTGACAAAGACGATTTCTACTTTCTACAAATCATAAAAAGGCGTAAAGACAACCCTGATATGGAGTTGGGTAGTAATGTTTTAAAGAACTATTATATCCACTCTTTTGAAGAGTATGATAAACTTATGCCTATTGTCAAAAGACAATGTGATTTCGAAAATGCCAGAGCGTATTTCCGTTTGAACAAAAGGAATTATAGGCACATAGGATTAAAACTTATGAGCCGAGCGTTGGTCTATATTTCAAGTAACAACTATGCTCCATTACGGAATGTTTTTGACGCCGTTGCGGGTGAATGTCCATCCGATTCGGTGAGAAAATGGGTGGTTGATGTTGATAAGGAAAACATAAATGAAGAATTTCATTATAAAACCGATTCTGATGGTAAAATAAGAATGGTTTATGGGGAAAGTGAAATAGCAAAACTATGTTCATTCGTTATGTTATTACAATCACAAACCAAGAATACACCTATGATGGAGTTTCTTCCAACTAAAAATGGTATGCATATTATCACCAGACCATTTAACTTGGCGGTATTCAAAAAAGAATACCCAAAATTTGACATTCATAAAGACGCAACAACAATTTTATACTGTCCGTAATATGGAATTTTATGTAGGGTTATCGGCAGCAATATTTTTCACACTTTCATTACTTTGGAAAAAGGATGGATGTGCCAATGTAGTAATGAAACTATTCCTTTTATTTCTCGCCATTTCTGGGGTAATAATACTGATGACTTAATACTTATTCATATCCGCCATAAGGGGGGATATGGGTATGAAAACAGATGATGATAACTTATGTGAAACTTGTCAACATTTAGGGGAAAATGTAGTAAAATGTACCAAATGTAAAAATCATTCAAACTATGACCAAAAAGACGCAAATCCATTTCCTATTGCATTAATTGGAGCTGGAATTGTGGCGATAATTATACTGGTAATTATCGTTTTTATGTCAATTTAAAATAAGAAAAATGAAATACAATGTAATAGAAGGCGACTTAATTAAATTGGCATTAGAAGGTAGATTTGATGTAATATCTCATGGCTGCAATTGTTTTTGCACAATGGGCGCGGGAATAGCCGTGCCAATGGCGAAAACATTCCATTGTGACCAATTTTGGTTGGAGCAAAGAACCACTGTTAATCGGGTTAGTGACGATGATGAAGAATACACATATGACACAGGTAATTATGGTGACATAAATAAACTTGGTCAAATTGAGTATCAGGTTGTACCCTATAATACGAAAACGGGCCGTGTACTGGCGGGATATAGTCTACCAAAACCAGATTTCATTATTGAAATCATAGTGGTAAATTCATATACCCAATATTCACCGGGTAAAGCAATGCCGGGCCACGATATTCCATTGGATTATACCGCTCTTCGACTATGTATGATGAAGATTAACCATATCTTCAAAGGAAAACATATTGGTCTACCAAAAATCGGAGCAGGACTTGCTGGTGGTGATTGGAACAAAATCGAACAGATTATCAAAGAAGAATTGAAAGATTGTGATGTCACCGTTGTAAGTTATAAACGATAATGTATTTTCCGTGGCATAAATATGAAGAACACCCAGTCGAAAGAATAAATACATTACAGGTGTTTATTACCAACGATTGTAATTTGCATTGCACTGGTTGTTTTGCCCGTAATATTATGGGTAATAAGAAAACCCATATGTCATTGGATGAGTATATGATGGCAGTTCAAACCGCATATCTAAAAGGAGCAAGAAGAATAACGCTCATCGGTGGTGAGCCGTTAAAGCATCCTGAGTTGAGAAATATGATAATCTATAATCGATTATGGAAGGATTTAAAGACCACTATATATACGAATGGGTATTATCTCGACCAATATACTAAAGATGACCTGGAGGGTGTTAAAATACGAATTTCGCTATATTGCAAGAGTGGGAAATCAAAAAGTGTTCATCACTTACCTAAAACAGATATTCCATTTGAAGTTTGTTTTATGGTTTCAAGAACGACATCGATTGAAGAACTAGTAGATGCAGCATATTATGTTGAAGATTTTCATAATTGTAAGGTATTTTTCATTTCCAGTTTACGAGAGCTTGATAATCCATGTCACGAATTTTTTGATGATACCGATTTAACAATGCCAGTAATGGATTACAAAAGGTTAGTTCATAACTTTTTGCAAGAATATTATGGAAATATGGAAATCCATATCAGCAAGCGTGGCGTATTCGAAAGTACCATTAATCAAACTGGAAACAAATGCCGCTTTGCCAATTATTCTATCGGGGGTAAGATAATTCAATGTCCCTATGATATTGTAAATCTTAAATTTCAACCCGATTATGAATTCGATAAAAGATATTGCCAACACAACAATACTTGTTTAATGTCAAAAATTAAATTGATAAAAAAATGAAAAAGAACAGAACACCACAGAATACGATTATTACGGAAACTTTAACTGTAACAAACACAGGTGAGTTAGATTTCGAAATGTATGAAGATATTCTTGGCCACGATAATGTTGAGATTGCGTATGAAGAAAATGGCGTGGAAACAATACATAAAGGAGAATATTATGATAATTGGTCAATGAAAATTGAAGACCTAAAGAATATAATAGCAGAAGCAGAAAGCAAAGGATGTAATTATATTGCCATTGATTATAACTGCGATCATCCAGATTATAAATTCTTTGGCGTTAATGTACATCCTGCAACCGAAGCGGAACTGGAAGTATTTGCAAAAGAAGACAAAATGAAAAAAGATGAGGAAGCTGAAAGGTTATTACAACAGGCGGAGACACTTATAAAAAGGGCAAAACAACTTAAAAACGAATAATATGAATTGGGATAAAAAAACCGAATTATGCAGGTTAGCAAACAGTGCGGAGGATTTAAAGGGCCGAACTGATTTCTTGAACTATGTCATTGAAAATATGGACGAGTTTGATGAACAAGCGTGGGATATGTTTTTTACTGGTGTTGATATAGTGCCAGATTCTATTGATGAAAATCTTGATTTACATAAAAAAATATATGATAAATGGAAAGATTTGAAAACAGATAGTTTTAGAACCGCTTTACGAATGGGGTACTATCAAAACTTAATAGAAGAAAGGATATTATGAACTGGATTAAAAAAATATTAGGGGTTAAACCACCTGCGCCTATTCCTCAAATTAAAAGCAAAGATGGTGAAAGAGCTACCGATTATGATATGACATTTATCAAGAAAGGTATATGCCCGAACTGTGAAATTGGAAAATTATACGAGGGCCCATCAGGTGGTTTGTCAACTAATTATCGATGTGACCATTGTGGGCAGGGGTTCAATATTGCAATAATAGGCGGTGAATTAATACGGGAATGGGTTGAAAATATCGGAATTGATGAATATTGGATAAATGATAAAAAATAATTTGAATTGTCAAAAATAAGTGTTATATTTGAGAAAAAATTAACACTATGGCAAAATCAAGAAAACCTTCACCGAAGAACAAACCAAAAAATCACAGAAACTCTAATAAGAGAAGAAAAATCGTTGAACAAAACGCTAAAGTATTGAAGAAACTGAAGGAGGAATAGATTTTTCTATATTTGGAGACTATTTATTACAAATAAATATTAAAATATGGGAGTAATTTATTCAATAATAAATAAAATTAATAACGCTTGTTATATTGGTAGTTCTAAAAGTAATGGAGAATCTAGATGGAAAAGACATTTAAATGATTTGAATAAAAATATTCATCATAGTCAACATCTTCAACGAGCATATAACAAATATGGTAAAGAAAATTTCATTTTTTTCATTTTAGAAGTTGTTGAGAATAACAAAAATTTAATAAGAAAAGAACAAGAATATCTGAACGATAGAAAAAATAATTATCCATATAACTTAAATTATAATGTTTGTTGGATAGCCGGGAATTGCGAAGGAAGAAAATTTAGTGACGCAACCAAATTAAAAATGTCAATAGCTAGGATGGGTAAAAAACCGTCATTGGAATCGAGGCAAAAAATGTCTAAATCTCATAGTGAAAGAATAAATAAAACATATACATTAATATCCCCAGATAATAAGGAAGTGACATTTTCTAATATTCGTAAGTTTTGTAGAGATAATAATTTAGACAATATTTCAATTGGGTTATTAATACGAGGTAAAATTTACTATTATAAAGGATGGATAAAAGATTATAATCACACATATTCATTTATTGATCCCGATGGAGTTACATATGACCATATAATAAATTTAACAAATTTCTGTAAAGAACATCACTTAAAAATGAAAGGTATGAGCAAATTACATAGAGGATATGTTAAGTCCTATTTTGGTTGGGTAAATAACAACAAAAATAATTAAACATATGATGTTTCAAATGTTATTAGGACATATTTTAGGTGATTATTTTCTACAAACTAACAGTCAAGCAAAAAATAAAGTCAAGCCAGGATGGATAGGATGGAAAGCCGCACTCATACACACAATCACCTATACATTCGCGGTGTGTTTATTTATGTGGACATTCAATCCTTTATGGATTGTTGCGGTTTTCTTATCTCATATATTCATTGACAAATATTCGTTAGGTAAATGGTTTATGGCAACCAAATACAAAGGATTAAAACCACCGCAACCACAATGGGGTATGGATTATGCTGCACTATATTGGATAATATATATTGCAATTGATAATGGTGCCCATTTGATGTTGATGTATTTGGCTTATCAATTAATCTTTTAACAAATGAAAGAAAAACTTATATCATATCAAACCGCACAAATTGCAAAGGAAATGGGGTTTGACTGGAAACACGCAGATTTCTATATAGACCAAGCCACCAATGGGGATTACATTAACTTACCTTGCGTCCCACAGAGCCTATTACAAAAATGGCTAAGGGAAGTGTATGAAATACAAATGATGATAAACCCATTTTATGATAGTCTGAGAAATCCGAAATGTAGTTTTGCTTGTGATGTTATTGAAATTGCTCGCACGGGTCATGTTATAAAGTCACAACGACACAATACATATGAGGATGCGTTGGAAGAAGGTCTTCAAAACGGTATGAAACTCATTGAAGTAAAAGAAACAGGTGATATAATGAAAGCACATAAAAACGAAATAATATGACAACAAAAAACATTACGATTACAATTTCTGGCGAAGTCGCCACAGGTAAATCAACAATTGCGTTTCTTATAAAGAAAACACTTGAGAAGTATGGTGTAACTGTTAATCCAATCAATGATATGGATTACAAAAACGAAGATGATTTCGAATATAAAATTGGAACACATTTCGAAGATGCAATTGGCGGTATTGCCGAGAAAACAAATGTAACCATTATGCAAGCCCAAGTAAGTCGGGGGCCAAAAGAAAACCAGTAAATTTTACCATGATTTTGTTTATTGGGGAAAAATTGTCTATATTTTATGTAGACAATTTTTTTTATGGACTTAACTAAAATACGAAAACAGAATGTAGACAAACGCCGGCAAAAATATCTAAACAAAGTAAATGGTGTTAAGAAGATTTTTGAAATAACTGAACTTTCTATTGAGGACTTATTCAGCAAATATGATAACACATATTTTGCAAATTCTAACATATCTAAAAGGGATGTTTTCGAGCAAACAATGAGTGGGACACTAACCGATGAACACATTGATTTTTTAACCACAATGGGTAATGTTAACCCACACCAAAATGACAATAGACAATATTACGAATATTGTATCGACCTTATTTTAGGTTGGATTATCGAAGATGTTATCTTGGATATGATACTAAAACAAGGAATTCCCGCAACATTATATGGGGTCGATGCAGGACGAGAGTTTCTAAAGATGGAAGACATCGATAGTAGTCCTGACATTAAAATTGGTACTGAAGATAATTTCAGATTATTGGATGTCTTCGCAGACTGGACAGATTTTTGGAATAAATCAGGTGGTCAAGCAGATTTACGAGATTTCAAGTATAAAAAGTTAGAATCTGAAAAAGCATTGTTACTTGGATTATCACCAGTATCCCAAACAGGATTTCTAATTGATGTTTCCACGCAATCTTATGGATTCACATACAACCCTAGCATATGGGCATATGGTGGAAAGTCGGGATATACTACAAGAGAAATCAATAAACATATGCACCCTATACAGGATGTATTGAAGAATTTATATAAAATGTTTCAGTAATATGAGCGCGAACAAGACACCTATCCGATACGCTGGCGGGAAATCCAGAGCAATCAAGCACATCGCACCTTATTTTCCAAAGAACCTACGAACAATTGTTGCACCATTTATGGGCGGCGGGTCTATTGAGGTATATCTAACCAATTTGGGAATACAAGTTATAGGTTATGATGTATTCAAACCACTTGTTATTTTTTGGAACGAATTAATAAATGACAATCAAAATCTTGTTAAGTCGCTCAAAAAGATTAAACCAACGGATGAAAATTACAAATCTATAAAAGAAAAACTAATCCAATGGGAATACACCCAAGAAATGTTGAAGGACTGGAAAACGGATTTCTACAAAAGAGAAAATCCGATTAAATTAACAGACCTTGAAGTTGCTTCATATTATTATTTCAATCATAACACATCCTACGGCCCGGGATATCTTGGATGGCCGTCATCCGTATATCTAAATGAAGAATCGTGGGCAAATATGATTCAGAATGTGGGGAATTTTAAAACCCGTTTGTTAAGTGTGTTCGAGAGCGATTATGTTGATGTCATATTGGATAGTAAAAAGGAATTTATGTACTTGGATCCCCCTTATTATATGGGTGGGAACGACAATAAGATGCACGCACCCATATACCCGATGAAGAACATACCAGTTCATCACGCGGGATTTGACCACGAAAAGTTAAGGGATTTATTACACAAACACAAAGGTAAGTTCATTCTATCATATAATAATTGTGAAACCATCAGGGAATACTATAAGGATTTTAGATTGGTATTTCCGACTTGGAACTATTCAATGGGAAATGGTGAAACAAGAATTGGTAAGAACCGGGAAAGGGAAGGAATTGCGAATTCCAAAGAGTCACATGAAATATTAATCATGAAAGATTAAAAAAAAATTCATTAAAATGCGGTTTGTATTATAAAATTGCATATCTTTGTATCGTTAAACCTTAAAACCTTATCAAAATGGATTACACAAAACTTTTTTACTGGCTCGTGGTAGCGAACAATGCAAAAGCGTTCTTCGTTACCTTTATTATTATTTTCACCATTATTTCGGTGGTTGCAACCATTGCGTTTTTCGCTAACGCCGAAAATACGAATGATGCCCGGGATAATCAAAGAATGTCCCGCAAGTGGATGTGGTGGTCATATCCCTTTATGGTTCTGTTTTGGGCACTGTTTGTGTTTACACCAAGCAAGAAAGATGCCCTTCTTATTGTTGCGGGTGGACAAACCCTCAACTACCTTACCAGCGATTCAACCGCTCGTCAAATTCCACACGAAGTCCTAAATTTCGTTACCCTTGAACTAAAGAATATGGCAACAAGCGCCAAAGTGGACTTGGGTATTGAAACTCAAAAGGATAAAATTCTGGATGAAGCGAAGAATATGACTGCTACGGAATTGATGGACAGAATGAAGGTTGATACCACATTTGCCAATATCATTTTAAATAGGTAATAAAATGAAAGACGAGCGGATATCATTTGAAACCGCCAAATTGGCGAAAGCAAAAGGATTTGATGCAGAAGTCAATGTTTGTTATGTTGAATACCTGAAAACAAACAAATCCGATAACCCTTCATTCAGAACGAAAAAGGGTGACATCGAAACCGAAAGCGGGTATTTCGTAAACAATGGGGTTGGCGATCTTTCAAATGAAAACTATATCTGTTACGCGAGACCGACTCAATCCCTTCTTCGAAGGTGGTTGTTTGAAAAACACAATATTGATGTGCTACCTTTCAAAAGGTATTCCCAAATTAGACTCGGGGAATGTTATGAATGTAAGTACAATGATGGTGGTTTAATTTTGACTACCAATTTCGATTCAGAAACATACGAAGAGGGTATGGAAAAAGGATTACAGGAAGCATTGAAACTCATTAACACTTGGTAATCGATATGAAAACAAATTTAAGTTTTTTCAAATTCGTCCTGTGGCTCGTTTTCACCAAAGATGGTAGAGCCCAAAGAAAAGTGTACATCAAGCAAGACAAATGCAAACACGAAAAATGGAATATGGATACTCAAATCAGAACCATTGAATGTCGTGAATGTGGTAAACGCGCTTGGGTTGAAGAATACAAAAGTCTTTATTAACAACATTTTAAAACAACAACATTATGACAACATTTATTTTGATTGTATTAGGTATCATTGCATACCTTACAATTGCACGAGTAATCGTTATTTGGTACGATAACAAATACCAAATACTAAATGATTCATCATCATCTACACATGGATTCGAATTGGGAATGTGTACATTTTTCTTTCCGATTTTCGTAATCTGGCAGGCGGTTAGGCAACTTACCTCTTTAATAATTAAATCAAAGTGGAACGAATAATCTGTGCCGCTATCTGGTATAAAGAATTACCAACACAAACATTCTTACCAAAGAATATAAAGCAAGGTATTGTTGTTTGTGGTCACAGGCATCCTCATTGTATCGATATTGTAAAAATGTTATCAGGATTAAGAACAGTGAAACTGGCCCCCGATGGTGTTGGTGAAAACATACAAGGGTTCTTAACCAATACAAATCGATTTGTTGACCGCACGGAAGCTCGTAAAATTGCTCTGGCCGCTGAGCAAATTGTGGATGATAAAACATACTCAACAAAAGAATTGTACAGTGAAGACCTTTACTAAAATGGATAAGACATTACAAGAAGAAATCCGACCGCCAGTAAAAGACAGATACTTGGTTGATGATAAAGAATATCAGGTAAAAGAAACTGGTGAAACAAGGGAAAGAATACGATTCGCTTGGCTACCGATTTATTTGGGTTTACCAAATTTAATTCCTTTGCGTGGTTGTAAATTCACTTGGTTAAAAAAAGTTAAGATAACCGAAAAACAAGTGTTATATAGAACCCTTGATTTTGATGATGGATGGTCTTATCAATTTTTTTGGAGGAAATGGAAAGAAGAATGGATTATCATTAAACTAGACAGGATATGAAAACCGATGGTCTTCAATCAGTATCTTGGACAGGATACTTTGATGAAAAGAAAGATTCAATAATGGGAAGGTGGCGTAGATGTATGATTTGTCATAAAATTCCCTGTGATATAAGATATCATAGCGATAAGTTATATCAAATCTACCATTGCCCAACTTGTAATCCAGATGATTTTGTGCCAAAAACATTATGGGCAAAATTTTGGGTTTATATTGATAAAAAACTAGAAAAAATGTAATATGAAATGGGAAAACACATTTATAGGGTGCTTAGGTATTATCATCAAGTATAAGTTCTTGGAACTTTGTCACACCAATATTCGATGCTGGTTCGGGCACGACTACACCGATACCGATAATCCAAACATTAAAAAATGTAAGAAATGCGGTCAAAAAACACTTTTTATCAAAGCAATATATAAAGACATATGAAAAAGGAATTTAAATGGGAGTACTGGTTTCTTGGAGCAATCGTTCTCATTCTTATTGTTGGGTTTTCAGGTTGTTTAGGATTTCGTCTATTTAAACAGAATTCCAACAAAATAACGAATAGGTTTCGTTAATTGGAAAATATTAGTTATATTTTAACTACAAAATAATAATAAAATGGAAGATAAAGTTTTTACACTATTTTGGCTTGACAACGATACGCCAGAATTAGTATTTGGAACAAACATTGTGGACGCTTTTGAAAAGGGTGGATACGATAGTACAGATGTCAATCAATTGGATTTCTATGAAGAAGGGGATAAGGTTGCTGACTACATCTATAACCACGCAGAAAAGAAGTGGAAGCATATAACCACTACCGAATAATATGAATGAAAATATAGTATTCTTTTGGGACGGCCCGTTTTCCCAATGGTATAGAAGTGATTTTATTTACCGGGGGATTAAATTCTGTACGGCTGAGCAGTATATGATGTACCATAAATCTATGATTATGGGTGATATTGAAACGGCCAAATTAATTTTAAAATCCCCGCATCCAAAAGTACAAAAAGATTTGGGAAGATCAGTACAAGACTTTGATCCTGTGTTATGGGATAAAGTTAAGAGGGATGTCGTCTATATGGGTAACTGGTTAAAGTTTACTCAAAATGAAGATTTGAAAAAGATACTACTTGAAACTGGCGATAAATTAATTGTCGAAGCAAGTCCATATGATTTAATATGGGGAATTGGGTTATCCGCTGGTGAAGCAAAGAATACACCACAAAAAAATTGGTTAGGTCAAAATCTATTGGGGTTAGCAATTATGGAAGTCCGAAACGATTTAAAAACTTTACATAAATAAGATAAATTTTTTATGGAGTGTTTGGAATTTCGTTTTTATGCTTATATTTGCAGAGTTAATTTATCATATCAAAACAACAATTAGTACAAGCATCAAAATGAAAAGGGACAACACAACTCCAATGGCTGGAAGTATAAGAACTATTGAAAAATTTTTGATTGTTCCTAAAACACTTGGGAACAAGACAAAATGGTTATCTACCGCCCGTATCAAGCAAAGATACGCACCTAAATCCTGCGCTGGTCATATTACTTTCCAATGGAAAGATGTGAACTTTTTGGATTAATGGAACAAATTCACCAAAAATCGAGTTTTAGTGGAAAATATTTTCCATTATGGGGTCTGACCAATCCTATAATGGAAAATATTTATGCATATGAAGTCACCCGTAAAAATCCCCACAGAATTTCAATTAGGTTGTCATATCATTAAGGTTGAAATAATTGAAGAATTCGAAGATCACACCAGCGGTGAATCCCGAGAATATAATGATGAAATAATCATAACAAAAAGAAGTAATGATATCATTATCAACCCATTAGTAATGAGAACAACATTTTACCACGAGTTAGTTCATATGATTTTGAACAAACTCGGGTATACTGAACTATCTGATAATGAATCTTTCATACAATCTTTTGGCTTAATGCTAGAACAATTTGATGAAACAAAAAAATTTTAGTGAAAAAATTTGGCCAGTTCAAAAAAAAGGTATACTTTTGTATGAAATAATCAAAAACAAATGAAAAAAGGTATTATTGGAAGTTTAATAAAATTCCTATCTCGGATAAATAATCGTATAGGCAGGGGTAATGTTCGTGTGCGTCAACGAAAAGATAAATACATCTTTGACCACGCATACAAAGATTTAACCAAAAAGGAACTTGTTGTAGTAACTAGGGTTGAAAAACTTGCTGTTGATTTCAGGAACGGTATTAAATATGTTATCAACGATAATGGTCTTGTTGTTAAAACCCTTATTGAAATTCCCGATGGTTTGGTTATAATGCAATCTGGAAAAATAGAACTCTATAATCACGAAGGATTTGCGTTTGCGATTATACCCGATGAGGCATATGAAAGAGTAAGAATCATAGTTGACCGGGAAGCAAATCGTGAACGAAGACGAATTGAAAATCAATATAATGAAAACTACATATCCTTTGTTGAAAAATTAGGTAAAGTCGAATAATGAAAATCCGAAAAAATTACACCTTATTTATTAATCCGATGACAGGATATGCCTTTTACGGGGGATCCAAATTCAGTTATCGGATATCCAAGGCAACTCTTGGTACAATATACGATTGTATCTTCACCCAATTAAAATACAATTTAAATAAACTTATTCGGGACGGTTATACCGTTCTGGGTATGAAACATTAATATCCAACCAAAATGCCAAAGACAAAATTAGACAACATCCTAAAGAACGGAAGTAAGTTCAAGATAAGGGAAATCGATTTCGATGACCCTGAGTTTGATGAAATGACAAAAGCAATCGAAGAAGAAAGGTTTCGTGCGAAGGCTCGTAAGAAACAAAAGCCGAACCGCTATAAAAATATAGATTAAATGCAAACAACCCATAAACACGAAGGTAAGATATACACATTTTCCAATGAAAATTTAACCGAAGGCGATAAGGTCTATCCTATTGCATTTGGTAGAACTGAAAATGGAAAATGGATTCACGAAGAATTCGGGTTTGGTGAATGGTCAACGGGATTTCCTGATTACCCTCACACCATAGAAGACCTGAATAATAGTGATTTTAAACCGTATCAAATCCGAACTGATTATGGTTTCGGGCCAATCGAAAAATATTATAAAGTAATAAACATAGAAGATGAAAAATAGAAAATGGATATATCGGATTGGTGTGATTATTTTAATGTCGGCCATATCACAAGGTAATGATGTTGGAATAATTGGAACTATTCTATGGAATATAGGAGGATTATTTTTTTACCTTTTTTTCCTTGAATATACTATTCTAAGTATGTGCGCCAACCAAGAAAATGAACATTGGTTATTAGTCGCCCACAAATTCTATATGGATAAAAAACCAGATATTCCATATGTGAAATTTATGTGGCACTCTTTCATCCTTATGCTAACTGAAACATACGAAGATTGATAAACCAATTTTTGCATAATAAACCTGATTGATTTATTGTGCAAAAACGACTTTATCATTCATTTTGCTATATTATCATTCGCTAGTTAAATCGTGCAAAAACAATGATAACATATTAATACACAAAACAATGGGAGCAAATAGTAAACATTACGGTGACATATACAGATGGATTGAAAAAATCATCGAATCTTCCGATAATATTGAACAGGAAAGTTCTGTACTGAATCTTATTAATCTGTTCGATAGAAATTGTCAACACAGCGGGGCCAAACTAACCGTATCCGAAATTCTTAAAGAAGAAAAGCATAATAATTCCATACGAAAGCAAATGCTGGAACTTGTCAAAAAGTCCAATAATCATTTTCTTAAACTAAAGAAAAAAATAATTTGGTAATGTAAAATATTATCATTATATTTTTCTAAAATCTATTATTTTATGACACGAGAAGAAATACAAAACGAAATTGAAGACATTTTGTCGAGAAACGGATTTTTAACATCCGAGGCCAAAAATTTTTTCGAAGCAATGAATGAAATGTTATATTTCCTTGCCGATGAAACCGAAAAATCAGAACCATTTGCAATCAATACCATTGAAGCATTTCGCGAATCTGCCAATAATATTGGTGATTACGATAGTGTAATTGATGGTTTAGTAAGCGACGAAGACGAAGAAATATTATGACACCCGAAAAAGATAAATATCTGGTAGAAACCTACCCCAAACTGTTCGTCAACAGATATGCTGATATGAAAACTACGGCTATGTGTTGGGGTTTTGAATGTCAAACAGGGTGGTTTTGGTTAATAAACCAACTATGTCAATCCATTCAATCCTATATTGATAATAACCAACACAACAATATACCACAAGTTGTGGTTGACCAAGTTAAAGAAAAGTATGGTGGGTTAAGGTTTTATTATCACGGTGGGGACGAAACAATTGACGGAATGGTATGGCTTGCCGAACATATGTCATATAACATCTGTGAAAATTGTGGATCTACTGAAAATGTGGGTGACACAGACGGATGGATTATGGTTCTTTGTGAAAAATGTGCAACCGAAGGCGGACACACAAACTGGAAAAAATATGATAACAAAAACATTTGAATTCACAGCGGAAGGCTTGGCTTGTATGGTTAGTCTTCCAGAAGAATATGGCAACTATCAAGTTGTGGTCGAATTAAGATCCTATCCAAATCAGGATATGCCTGACGAATATATCGATGTATTAAAGAAACGATTTGAAGAAGTCGAAGGAAATCAATTATTGGTAGTTGTTAAACAAGTATTCAATAAAGAATACTGGACAAAATATTACCAAGAGAAAGAACAAGTGGATATTTGCACTTGTTGTGGTCAGAAAGTACCCGAAGGGTTTTATAATGTACGATTACAGGAAGCAGAAGAAAGAGCCAAGGATATGTGGGGATTTAAAGTACTCGATGAAAAGTACATATTGGATATATTGGAACATACAAAACAACTCGTAAAAGACGCGGAATGAAAACCCCAAAAAACATTTTAATTTCATTTTCAGGCGGATTAGACTCCACCTTTTTAGTTTACGATAACCTGAAAAAAGGAAATAGCGTAACAGGATTATATACCACAATCGAAAATAATCGGAATAAGGTAATTGTTGAAAAAAATCAAATTAAGAAAATTGAAGAATTGTTCAACAAAGAGTTTCCGGGTATGTTTCATTTACATATGGGTATATCATATGATGTTCCATATCCGGGGGATTTAACATTTCATCAAATTACCCTTTGGTTGGTATCATTATTATATCACAACTCATCATATGATGAAATTCAGATTGGGGCCGTGATGAACGATGATATGATTTCATACATCGATGATATCAAAAAAATGTGGAATTCATTTAAGTTCCTAAATGAAAAACTGCCACCGCTTACTTTTCCATTGGTAAAGACAAGTAAGTATCATATATCACGGGACTTGCCGAGAAAATATAAGGATTTGGTTGCGTATTGTGAAAACCCAACAATCCTTAAAGAGGTTGATGAAAATAACACAGAACTTGAATTTGAGAACTGCGAATGGTGCCACTCTTGTAAAAGATACAAGTTCGATAGTGACTATCTGGGAATAGAGTATGGACAGATTAGGGAACGCGAGGTTAAAACTTTAGATGAAGATATGGTAGAATCAATCGACGCAGTAAAGAAAACTGATATTATTGTGGGGGTTAAAAAGTCTAAAGGTAAAATTACCAAAAATAATAATTTATGACATTATATATATTTATATATAAGATTAAAACAAAATTGTTTATGAAAAAAAATGAAAATAAAAAAATCACAATATTCACTTTAATTTCTTCGTATATGAAAACTATCCTGATTTTTTTGCAACTTCTGTTTATCATGTTCCCTTTCACGGCTGATTCGCAATCCTTTATAAGAGACATTAAAACCACAGAGGATGAACTCTGTATCGGTTTTATTGAAAATCCGCAAGGTGGGTACTTTATTTCGATATTAAGAGGCACCTACAAGGAGAGCGATCCCCTTTTGTTGGAATACCGGAATATCATTTACAAGATGGATGTTATGGGTAACCTGACTGACAGTGTTTCCTTACCAGGCAACGATTCGCTGGACTTTACCGGATGTGCTATCCTCATGAGTAGCGGGGAAATTGTAGCAATCAGCTCCGTGTTCACCAAAGGAGACATTTACCACAACCGCGCGCTGCGAATCGCCAGGCTTGATTTCAACTTGAAAATTAATAATGATGTAATTTATTGGAAACCTGGTTATTATCTTACAGCAGGCCCCTCGTCTTTAATTAGTAATGGCAACCTGGTGATGGCTGTTCACCCTCAGTCGATCGCAACGGGAGAATGGTACGCCGCTGTAATGGAAATTACACCCGACGGCGAACTGGTGCAGGAACATATTATTACCGAACCAATCCCTTCAGGAAGAGTTGTAGAATTGGGGGGAGGTAACGGTTACCTGCTCACTGACCTCAATATGATTGTATCACTTGATGAAAGCCTGAACTATCAGAATTTGTTGTATAAGCATCAGGATAATGATCCGCTCTGGTTCATTATGGCATCCTTTAAAGCGGTTAGTGATACCCAATGCCTGGTATCGGGCTGGAAGCCCTGGGATTCGTTTAATGCCGCGTGGTCGGTTATAAATATTGACGGAACCTGGGAAGAGCAGCATGATTTTGGGATTTCGGGTGTTAATGATCATGCCGGGGGCGCCGACTTTGTTTCTACAGATAATATTTATATCGCGCGCGCTGCCGAAATGGAAGGCTACACCGAATGGAGCTTATTCAATTTCAAGCTCGACGGCACCGAAAACTGGCACCACAATTACACTTACAATGGTTATCATTTCACCGGTTTCTGGGCCTGTGCAACGAATGACAATTCGTGCATCATTCTTGGGCGCTACCAAACCGAAAACAGTAGCTTAAATGAGTACGATCTCGTTTTCATGAAACTGAATGAAGATGGTTCGGTAATTGGAATGGGTGAACCTGGTGAAGTAAAAACCGGCATTTCACTTTATCCCAATCCCGGTACAGATAAAATAACTATTAATGGCAGTGTTGCCGGATGCGAATTGAGTCTTTTCGATAATACCGGAAGAGAAGTGTATTGTAAAATACTTGATGGTGAAAATGCCTCGCTCAGCGTTTGCAACCTGTCGCCAGGGTTCTACACTTACAGCGTCCGATCGAAAAATTCTATATACAGCGGTAAGTGGATAAAAACAAAATAACCGGAAAAAAGCGAATTTCTCAGTTAATGTTGATAGCGGTCAAGCTGGAATATATGATTTAAAATATTATGGCGTCCAGATTTTGATACAATAATTTGGTACAACCGATGAAAAAGATTGATAAAATAAAAGAATACTTTTTGAAGAATAACATCGTTGCAATGAACGGATGTTATGTTAATTTTCCGGACGGGCATAAAGCAAGATATACCTATACATTCTGGACAAATTTATCTGATTTCAATTCATTTAGTGTGGAATTTATTGTTTGTCTCAAAAAGGAAAACAAATCATATCTGGTAACTTTTTTAGATAAAAAACCGCGTTATCAGAAGATAGGTGATTTCAACAAAGGCGTTGCACTTGCGGATGAAATCGATATATACTTTAGTAGTGATAAATATACAAACTTCCCCGACCAATTTACCAGCCCAACCAAGCAAATCCACTCTGAAAGTGGACGGGCAAATATTGAAAAGTATAAGGAGTTTTGGAAACAAAAGATGATTGAATATCCTGAATACGCTGAACAAATTCAAAAATACAGATTAGGATGAGAGCATTAAGTTGGAAAGAACCATATGCGTCATTGATGTTATATGGTAAAATTGAAACAAGGAAATGGAAAACAAATCATCGTGGCCCGGTTCTGATTTGTGCAAGTAAGAAACCATACTCTTTATATTCGGTTTTGGATATATCGGGTGATTTCCAATTCCAAAGAATAATGGATACATTAAAAGTTGGGGATCCCGGATATTTTGGGGATTTAAATTGTGGTTATGCAATCGCGATTGGAAACTTGGTGGATTGTAGACCAATGACCCCAGAAGATGAAAATGCTTGTTTTGTACAATATAACAAAGGTTTATGGTGCCATGTATACGAAGACATCAAAACAATCAAACCATTTCCATTTAAAGGTAAACAAGGATGGTCTAATGTCAATGACGCTATATTGGAAAAGCTGGGGTATAAGGTCATATATACCATACTTGAATTATCACCAGAAGACATAAAAAATAAATTTTTAAAACAATTAAACAATGGCAAAATTTGAATTAAGAAATCAGTCCGAAAATGAATTTAAGGACATTTCAACTGAAATTTACAGGAAGTACAGATTTCCTGATGGTATCATCGTTAAAATTGATGAACCACAATTCCTAAGCGTATCCGCAAGTGGTGGACATAGAGTGATAGATGCTAGTCAGGTCTGTCATTACATTCCTACTGGTTGGGTTGAACTTACTTGGGAAGTTCCCGAAGATAAACCACATTTCGTAAAATAAAGAAAAATATTTTCGAAAATATTTGGCCAGTAATAAAACTTGCCTTATCTTTGTCTTCAATCTTAACAAAAACAATTATTAACTAACAAGGAGGAAATTAAAATGTTTAAATTCGTATTTTTAGGACTGGAACTTATTGAAATCATCGTAGCTCTGCTCGCGATTTTGTTCTGTTTCTACCTTTTTATGGAATTCGTGTTCCCATTCTTTACTCTTGGGGCAATTAAACCGGGATGGCTTTTCTTTTCAAAGTATCAGGAACGCAAGGCCGCAAAGAAAGCTGCACAGGAAGAAGCAGCAAAGGTGAATTATCAGACCACCAAAGAAAAACCGAAGCCTGAAGTGGAAGTCACCGAAGAACCAAATACAACCAACGAGGGTGATACTGGCACCCCACCAACGGAACAATAACAATGGAAGACTTAATCAAAGCCCTGCAAATATTCTTGAAGTATAAGAATGAACTGTGGCCCACGCATTGTGAACACGACACCTTATACATTATAGGAATAGATAAAGATATGGTATCAGATGAAGACACCGAAGAACTCGATAAGTTGGGATTCTTCTGGAGTGATTCTGAAGGGGCGTTTATATCATTCAGATTTGGTTCTGCTTAAACAAAAAATATGAAAAAAGATTGTGAAGCGTTAATCAAGAAAGACAGAAAAACCCGTCTGTCTGGCGACTGCGAGGATTATTATCTTTGTAGTGTAACTGGTCAGGGTTGTATTGGCCGTGAAATATATGACGAAAACGATGAAAGTAGTCAATTCTTTTCCCGAGCCAAGCCCAGTTTTAATCCCAAAGAAGCATTAGCCTGCCCTGCTTACGGGCTCGATAAAGAAGGGTTTAAGACTCTTATCAAATTACGGAAAGAAGCCGAAACAGCGGCGGCAATTGCAGAAATGGGGGAATAACTTATGAAAGATAAACAATTAAGGGTGTGGTGGATACCACAGATACCCGGAAAACCATTCTTGGTAATGGTTGATGACCTTAAACAAGCCAAACTCTTACTTGATACCCTTGCAGATTATGACAGGTTTCAGTTTGATAACAACATAAAACCTGATTATAGTAATGTGGGTGGTCTTGAGATATGGGACGAGGACTTGAATCCTGATGAACACGGGTCAAAATGGTCAACTTGGTACGACCCGGAAACTGGGTTGGAGTTCGATGAATATTGCGATGAAGGTCTTTTAAAATAACCACTATGGGAACAACTGATTATGCAGATGAAGGGGAAAGGTTACTCGCCGAAAAGGATTTGTACACCGAATTAAACCCTATTGATGAACAAGTAAAAATGTTCTTATTTGCACGATGGATTGCCACCTGTTACGCTGACACACATTTAGACAATAAGATGAAGTGTGAACACGATATGGGGTTCAAACAATCAGAAGCAATTTCTGTTTTAAATCGGGAAACTGGCTATTGGTATAAAGAACAATTAAAACATTTCAATGATGTTGTTTATCCCAACTATATCAAAAATGGAAGTGTGGAAGATACAAAAAAGTTTTTATCAAAATAACG
>Ga0209098_1001103_pt1 | contig 26812 bp, 20 predicted proteins | sample AD_JPNHW1_MetaG_FD_184429 | JGI IMG/M metagenome (GOLD analysis project Ga0209098, IMG submission 184429) | Active sludge microbial communities of municipal wastewater-treating anaerobic digesters from Japan - AD_JPNHW1_MetaG (SPAdes) (version 2) | ecosystem: Engineered > Bioreactor > Anaerobic...
CTTATAACCGTATTCGCGCAGTGTAGCCGCAACTGATTCCTGCGGAACCCAAACATGGTCGACGCTGTAATAGAATTCCACAATTCGCTTAATCTGGTCGTCTACAATGCCGCTAAAGGGAATAACCCTGGAAAAATCCTCCCGATACTTTGAATGAAATGTTGCGATTATCGGAATGTGCTTCGCTTTTGCAACCTTCTTTGCCAGGGTACCGGCTGAAAAGGGCGAATGGGCATGAACAATGTCAAAATCGTGGTTCTTGAGTTCATATTGAAGCCTGAGGTCTATATCTGGCAGTCCAATTCGATACGGAGGACGAATCACCGTGGGGATAGAAGCATATCGGATAACCGTGTACTCTTCGCGGTCCTTTTCCTGCCTTGGGACTCGCGGAGTTACCACGTATGTGGGGCCCAGCATTCTGTTGAGCCAGTATGCGTAATTCTTGACGGTAAGGGTAACGCCGTCCATGATTGGAACAAAACTGTCGTTGAACAACCCTGTAACCACTCGATCCATGGGTACACGATAGCGGTTTGGGGGGCAAAAGTCAAACTTCTGCAACTAGATGTGATTGAAGGCGCCGCGTCTGATAGAAACGCCACAGCCCCACTCGATTCTAGAGGCAGCCGGGAGGAGTCTACGGCAACTATGTCAGGGATTCTTTTGCAACTCTATAGTCGATAAAGAGAAAAATGTATACCTTCTGTATAGGAATTTTTAATAATGTTTTGGGAGGTTGTCATGGCAAGAGTTACGCTCAGAGGTGTTCCAGTAAATACGATCGGTGCATTACCGGAAGTTGGAACTACTGCACCGGATTTTAGGCTGACCAAGAACGATCTAAACGACGTTGGTCTTGAGGACTTTAGTGGAAAAGTCAAGATTTTGAATATTGTACCGAGCTTGGACACGGGCGTTTGTGCGGCCAGTGCCAGGGCCTTTAATAAGGCTGCCGCATTGCTTGGAGATGTGGTTATCTTGACTGTCAGCAGGGACTTGCCGTTTGCGCAAAAGCGTTTTTGCGAAGCCGAAGGCATCGACGCCGTAGTAACGCTCTCCGAACTGCGCTCGCGCAATTTTGGCAAGGATTACGGGGTCGAGATTATCGATGGTCCGATGGCGGGACTTCTTTCCAGAGCAGTTGTGGTGCTAAACACGGAAAACGAAGTTGTTTACACCCAGCAGGTTCCCGAAATTGGCCAGGAGCCGGACTACGAGAAGGCGTTAGCCGCGGCTAAGGCAGCACTGTAAGGTAAGGCTCCAAAGTTCGACACACGCAAATAATAATAGGACTAACGGGAATTTTAGTTCGACTAACGCGAATAAAAAAACCTGGGTGGCATCAAAGCCACTCAGGTTTTTTTGTACCTAAAGTCTAAAGGGAATTTGCAGGGCGCATTGAGCGCCACTGGTCAGTGCAGCCACGCTGGGCTGCGATCAGGACAAGCCCTTGATCATGCCGGTCTCGGTGTCAATGTCCATTCCCATGTAGCCGGGCACAGAGGGTAAGCCAGGCATAGTGGTAATCTCGCCGGTAAGCGGATAGATGAACCCTGCACCTGCGGCGAGCCTGAGGTCGTTGACTGGGAAGTCATACCCCTTGGGCGCATTCTTTATTGCGGGATCATGCGACAACGAATACTGCGTTTTGGCCATACAGATGGGCAGATCGCTATATCCAAGCTCGGTGAACTTGGCGATGGCTTCCTCCGCGACTGGAGAATAGACGACATTGCCGGCACCGTAGATCTGGGTTGCTATGGTCTCGATCTTTTCTTTAATAGAAAGCTCAGACGGGTACAGGAATTTGGCGTTGTTCGGCATGGAGGCAGCACGTTCCACGGCACGGGCAAGGTCGGCGGCGCCTTCGCCACCAAGTGCCCAGTTTTTGGCCACGACTGCGTCTACAGCACCTGCTTCCAGAGCCGCCTCGCGCATAAGTGCGTGTTCAGCCTCAGTATCGGTGGGGAAGTTGTTAATGGCAACTACGACAGGAAGGCCGTACTTCTGGACAATGCCGATATGCGCCTTAAGGTTTGCAAGCCCGTTTTTCAGAAGCTCGAGGTTTTCCTGTGTGTAGGCTGAAGAAAGCGGCTTACCTGGGACGACCTTGGGGCCGCCGCCATGCATCTTGAGGGCGCGCACAGTTGCCACAATGACGACCGCATCGGGCATCATGCCGGAATTTCGGCATTTGATGTCCATGAATTTCTCAAAGCCCATGTCGGAACCGAAGCCGGACTCCGTAACCACGTAATCGGCTACGTTGGTGGCGATCATATCAGCCAGAATCGAAGAGTTGCCGTGCGCGATATTGGCAAAGGGGCCGGCATGCACAAAGGCGAGCTGCTCTTCCAGGGTCTGGAGGATATTTGGTTTAAGGGCGTCTTTCATGAGGATGGTCATTGCGCCTGCAACCTGCAGGTCTTCTGTAGTGATGGCCTTACCAGATTTGTCGAGCGCGACGACAATGCGTCCCAACCGGCGCCTTAAGTCCTCGAGGCTCGTGGACAGGGCCAAAACGGCCATCACTTCGCTCGCAACGGAAATATCGAAGCCAGTCTCGCGCAAGGGGCCATTTTCCTGGCCGCCCATGCCGACGATGATTTTGCGCATTGCGCGGTCGTTCATGTCGACAACACGGCGCCACTGCACGTTATAGGGGTCAATGTTGAGCTTTTTGAGCCCGAGTTTCTGGAAGTACGCATCCGACCAGCGGCTTTCGTGGTACATGCGCGCATCGAGGGCGGCTGCACAGAGGTTGTGGGCTGCGGAGACGGCGTGGATGTCGCCGGTGAGGTGAAGGTTGAAGTCGGCCATGGGGACGATCTGGCTGTAGCCGCCGCCCGCCGCGCCGCCCTTAATGCCGAAGGTGGGGCCCATGGAGGGCTGGCGGATTGTGGCGATGGCCTTTTTGCCGATGTAGCCGAGACCTTGGGCGAGGCCGACGGTGGTGGTGGTCTTGCCTTCGCCCAGTGGGGTTGGGGTGATGGCGGTCACGTCGATGTATTTGGCGCGGCGGGCGGGCTTGGCCGCTTCCTTTAGAAACTCAAGCCTGACCTTGGCTTTATCCGTGCCATAGTGTTCCAGGTACTTCTCGTCGATGCCATAACGGGCGGCGATCTCGGAAATTGGACGTACATCCGCTGCCTGAGCGATATCAATGTCGCTCGGAACTTTGTTTAAACGCTGAACCGACATAAAATCCTTCCTTCCTCCCTTAGAGGGTCTTCCTTTTGGCTTTTTGGCGCCAAATCCTTAAAATGTCCGAAAATAGAACATAATCAAAACCTAATAGACCGTTTTATGGCATCATTCCCACCGCGTCAAGCCCCGGCACAGAATTTGTCCATCTCTTTCTACCACGGATAGAAAATCTCGTGTCCCCTCGCAGCGCTTCCATTTCACCTTGAGCAACTCACCCATCTTAATCTCGGAATTAAACTCAATTTTGATGCGCTTGAGATTGCCTGCGCCACGCTCTTCCAAAGGCACTGCATCGCAAAGCCAGTTGAGCTCGAACGCGTTGTTGACGTGCCCATTGTTATCGATATGCCGCGGAGCGGCCATCACCAGAAACGAATCAGTAAACGATCCCAAAGCCTCGGGTTCGAATCCCGCAACCCCGTGTAGCCCAGGCTCGAGGTCGGCAAAAGGCAGAGGCCTGTCGGTCTTCATGGCCTCGGTCATGATGCGCTCGGGGCGGACCAGTTTGCGCGACTTTATGTCTACTACGAGGTAAGCGTACGACGCGCCCGCGAGCTTTTTGCCCTGGGCATCGATCATTTCGATACAGCGCATGGCATAAATCCGGTCGGTGCCATTAGGCCAGGTGCGTAGAATGACATCGTCCCCAGTCTGCGGCAGGCCTTCGATTCGAATATCGATTTTGGAGAGCATCCAGGTGAGGCCTTGGGCGAACATTTGTTCCATTCCGATGCCGAGCGTGCTCGCACTGTCGCCCGCGGCTTCCTGAAAGAAATTACCCAAAGCGAACGGCCTCAAAGGGCCGCCATAACCGCAATCGTAACCCCGTACGTGGTACGGGCATTCTAAAGCTGAACCAGACATAGCGGGAATTCTACCAGTTTCTGACCGCTTTTAAAAGTCATGGCATTTTCAAAAGTCATGGTATACTGTCTGCAGAAAAAGGGGGCGAGCATGTGCGGCATTGTTTCACTGGTCTATAAGGACGAAAACGCCGATCTCGGCCAAGAGGCCACGGCGCTCCTCAAACGCCTTGAATATCGGGGCTACGACTCGACGGGCGCATCGTTTATCAACGACAAGAAGCAAATTTCGCTCTTTAAGAAGGTGGGAGGGCCATCCAAGGTTTGCCCCGCCCTCGGTATCGATAAACAATCGGGACAGCGCTTTATTGGACAGGTGCGCTGGGCTACCTATGGCGCCGTTACCGATATCAACAGCCAGCCGCACCATGTACATTGCAAGGTGGAGATGGTTGGCGCTCACAATGGGAACATTTCCAACACTGACTCGCTCAAGAATTGGCTTACCTCGCACGGGCACGCGGTTATTTCCGACAACGACGGAGAAATCATCGTGCATCTTGTAGAGGAATACTACGCACAAAACGCGACGCTCTCCAGTGCCGAGATTACTGCCATGCGCCAGGCCTATGCAGCATCGGGCTTCCACGAGGGAGTACCAGACGGCGTGTTGCGCATGGTGGATGCTATACGCAAAGCCGATGCTCTGGCAGAAGGCTCCTATGCTGCGGCTGTTGCAGACCCTCAGCTTCCGGGCGTTTTTGCCATAAAGTCGGGCTCGTCGCTCTATGCGGGTGTGGGTTCGGATTCGCACGGGGATTTCATCGTCGTATCGTCTGACCTTACCTCAGTGCTTTCCAAGACGCGGGCGCTCATTCCGCTTGCCGAAGGCGAGGGGCTTTGGTTTACTGAGAACACCTACCTCGTTTTTGCGCTGCATGGCCCGATGACTTTCTCCAAACCACGGCTTAAGAGGTCCAAACTCTCAGTCAAGGACACACAGCTCGACCCTCACTATAAGTTCTATATGGAACAGGAAATATTGAGTAGCCCCGCCAATATGGATCAGATTTTGCGCTACTATTTCCGCGATCCAAAAGACGAGGCCTTGAGCGCGGTTTTTGAAGACCGAAAGGACGAGTGCAAGGAGTGCGCAGACGAGCTTGGGCATCTTTCTGAGAAGTTCGGCGATGACGCGCTCAAAGCTGACCTTGAAAAGGTGTTTGCAAGTCCGTCCTGGGCCGATGTGCGCAGTCACGTTTCTGCTGCGGGCAGGTTGCCGGATAAAAATGCGCCTTTCGTATCCGACGAGGCCGAGCTCCTTGCGGACCTTGCCAAGCTCGCACCGGAGCGTGCGGTGGAATTGCGTCTGATGGACCAAATTTTTGTCTGGCGAAAGCGCCGCGCGGTACTCCGCTACGTCGCCGAGCTCAAGTCCACCCTCCTCGAAACCAACAACTCGGGCGGCCGCATCTATTTCGTTGCCGCCGGCACCTCGTACCACGCGGCGCTCACTGCGGCCTACTTCTTCAACGGCATTGCGCACATTCCGATTTACCCCTGCAACCCGGGCATGTTCCGCTCGATGTATATCTCCTGTCTGCGCAGCGACGATTTTATCCTGGGAATCACGCAATCGGGCGAGACCAAGGACTTGGTGGACATTTTCCAGGATGTCAAGGAACTCGTCCCCGGTATCAGACGGGCATGTCTTGTCAATAACGAGAATTCCCGCATTCCGCAGGAGCTTTCTGACTTCTACCTGCCGCTGCTCTGTGGCCCCGAAACAGCCGTGGCCGCGACCAAGTCGTTCATCAATCAGGTGGCGATTCTCTATGTCCTGGCTGCAAGCATGGTCATGGCGGAAAAGGACGTCAAAGAGAAAATCGGCCAGGCAAAAAAACTCATGCAGGATACAATTGCCACGGCCACAGACAATATCGAGATTGTGGCCGAAAGGCTTTACCAGCGCCCTTCCATTCATATTTTGGGCACGGACCTGCTCGGCATTGCCAAAGAAGGCGCGCTCAAAATCCGCGAGGTAGTGCTCAACCACACCGAAGGCTACGACGCCGCCGAGTTCAAGCACGGACCGAACACGATCTTAGGGAAAAACACGGTGTATTCGCTCTCTGACATGGAGAAGCTCCTTGCCGAATTTGTCGCCCTCCAGGCCGCCTCCGCTGTCTCGGCTTCCTCTGCCGTTTCGGGTGCTTCCGGTGCGACCGGCGCCTCGACTTTGACCAGCGCCTCCGCTACTTCCGGCGCAACGGCTGCGTTCGCGCTCGGTCCGAATGTTCCAGCGGACAAACTCGAAGCAGAAAGCGAGCGGCTTGCGCACGAAGTGCTCAAATCCAAACCCGAGCTCATCGAGAACCTGTACCGCGGGTACCCGCTTGTTTTTGTCTGCCCGCCTGACGACCGCGACGCACGCATCACGGTAAGCCAGATCCATACGCACAAAATCCGCGGCGCCGACATCATCCTTATAGCCGAGCGGCGTCAGGACCTCGCCCTCGCGGTGGAAGGGCGCCCCATGAACGACGCCACCTATTGGTCCAGGTACATCGAGATTCCGCACACCGGCGACCCCTTTATCTTTGTGTTCGGCGCCGCCATCGTGTTGCAGTACCTCGCCTTCCGCATGTCGGTGCGCAAGATGGAATGGCTCAACGAACTGGGGGTCCTGGACCATGGCGTGCACCCGGACGTGCCCAAGAACGTGTCCAAGTCGATCACCGTGGACTAAAGTGATCATGAACAAGAACAAGAAGTGGAACATGAACCAGAAATCGACCAAAGGCGCGGGCAAGGGCGCGAGAGGAATCAGCGGTCCAAAGGGGATTAGCAGTGGAATTGGCACACGGTCAAGCGCGCTTCTCCTTGCCATGGCGCTCGGCGTGGGCACTGTGGTGCCACCCCTTGCGGCGGCGAGCCTTGCCGCGTCGGCTGCAAACCCCCTCGAGCTTGCCTACGGCCCCGCCCCCTTGCAAAAACTCGACTACTACCGGCCGTCTGTGCCGGCGCCTGCGGCGGCCCCGCCCCAAGCCCCCGTGCAGAGCCCCGCTCCCACTCCATCGCAGGCCCCCGCGCAAGGCTCGCCGCTCGTCGTCTTTGTCCATGGCGGCGCCTGGAATGCCGGCGACAAACGCAACGCCACGGGCCAAGAGAAAATAGACCATTTTCTTGCCCAGAGCTATGCGTTTGCCTCGCTCAATTATCGACTCATTCCGAGCTGCACCGTGGAAGAACAGGCACAGGACGTAGCATCGGCGCTCGCCTTCCTGTTGGCCCACGCAGGCGATCTGGGATTTGACCCGAGCCGCGTTGTTTTGATGGGGCATAGCGCTGGGGCACACCTTGCCGCGTTAGTCGGCACCGACATGCAGTACTTATCGGCGGTTGGGCTCGGCCCGGACGCGTTGCGCGGCATAGTGCTCCTCGACGGCGCCGCCTACGACGTGCCCTATCAGGTCGCCAATGTCGGCAAAATGATGCAAAGAACCTATCTCGAGGCCTTCGGCAAAGACGAGTCGCGCCAGCTCGAGCTTTCTCCAATCCACCACGCAGATGCGCCCAATGTGGCTGCCTTTCTTATCCTTCACGTACAGCGCCCGGACAGCATTGCTCAGTCCAACGCCTTGGCGGCCGCCCTGAACGCCGCGGGCACAGACGCGCAGGTCATGGGTTTTGAGGGCAAAGGCCTTGCCGGACACCTGGAGATCAACCGCCGTCTGGGCGACCCCACCTACCCCGCCACGCCCGTCGTGGACCAATGGCTAAACCAGGTTTGTGCACAAGAGTAAGGACGCCGGCGAGACACTCGAAGTATTGTTAAGGCAATAACATCCCTTTATCGACTCACCAGTTTTTTTCTGATTTATGCTTGACATATCCCAGAAGCAGAATTAGACTTTTTGGAGATTCTTGAGTTAAATAGTCATAATCTTGTATGGAGGGAAAGTATGAAAAAGTTTTCTCTGTTCGTGGTCATGGGTGTTCTGGCGGCGAGCGTGGCATGGGGCGCAACAATCGACATCACAGCCAATGTTACACAAAAGCTAGAAGTGAGCGTTGGTGCTTCAACATGGACTATTACCCTGGATAACTCCGGAACGGCAATTCAGAATGATACCCAAGGTGCTTTTACTGTCAAAGCCAGCAAATCGAGCTACACGGTGTCATTTACCTCAACAAACAGTGGCGTTCTTAAGAATGGAACCGAGACTATTCCTTACAAAATCAAGGTAGACACTACCGGATGGACCGACGGAGTACAGACGAACAACCTGAGCGCGTATACGCAGTTGACTACTGCAAAAACCATAGCCTTCAAGAAAAGAACCCCTACTGCTGGAAAAACCTTCGACATCGGCTTCAACATCGAGGCATACACTGACTATTACGTCGATGGAGCATATACGGATACACTTACCATCGCCGTAACAGCTCCTTGATTAGCGCATCATCGTCCCCTGAATTTTGCCGTTTTTGACATTGACTGGCGTAAGGCCGTATGCAATGAAAAAGTGGATTGTGTTACTTTTCATGCTATCAATGTTACTCAGGCTAAATGCCGATGCAGGTATAGCCATCACCGTAATAGTTGCTCCCCCTCCGGGAGCAGCTGTTACTATGGACTCCTACCTTTGGAACCTTACGCTCGCTAATGATGGCATCACGACATATCAAAACGATCAACAGGGGACGATGACAATAAAATCAAGCAATGTCAAAAACTATCGCATCGATTTTTCATCGCAGAACCTGGGCCGTCTTAAACAAGGCACGGACTACATAACGTATTATACTAAGGCGACAGCCATTACAGGCGGCAATATTGGCTTAGTTGGAAACCCCGCTATCGTTGCCGGCTACGTACAACTTACTGGCATTGAGAGCATGCAATTCAATAAAAAAACACCTAAGAATGGTATCCAATTCTATATCGGAATCAAGATAGACCCTCTTGCAGGGGAGTTTTACGAATCCGGGTCCTACAGCGACATTCTGACCATCACCTTTACTGCAGTTTAGATTGTTCATGTCTAGGACTGGGTCAATTCCTCCAGATCGGCACTACCCGTCGCGTGGCATTCTCTGGTAGACTGGGATTCAGGAGCAAAAACGTATGCGAACGCCGGAGATGCTCGATAATGTGAGCAGAACGGTAAAAGACGATTTGGCAGCAACCATTAAGAAAGGCGACAAGCTGTCTGTGGCTGCGGCCTGCTTTTCGATTTACGCCTACCAGGTACTCAAGAAGCAATTCGACAGTATCGCTGAACTGCGCTTTATTTTCACCTCCCCCACCTTTCTCAAGGAAAAAGCTCCCAAAGAGAAACGCGAGTTCTACATTCCGCGCCTCGCACGCGAGCGCTCGCTGTACGGTACGGAATTCGAGGTAAAGCTCCGCAACGAACTCACGCAAAAAGCCATCGCCCGCGAGTGCGCCGATTGGATTCGGGCCAAGGTTCAATTCCGTTCCAATCTGACTGGTGGCAACATAAGCGGCTTTATGAACATAATTGGCGATGAAACAACAACTTACACGCCGCTCTATGGCTTTACCACCGCAGATATTGGCTGCGAACGCGGAAACAACATCATCAACCCTGTGAACAAGCTCTATGCGCCTCTTTCGGAACAGTATCTCAGCATGTTCGACCAACTGTGGAACGACAAAGCACTTCTGCAAGACGTGACCGACCAAGTCATCGACAGTATTACCGCCGCGTACGAAGAAAATGCACCAGAATTCATCTATTTTGTTGCGCTATATAACATTTTTAACGAATTCCTTGAAGACATTTCCGAGGATCTCCTGCCAAATGAGGCTACCGGCTTTAAGGACAGCAAAATATGGAACATGCTCTACGATTTTCAGAAAGACGCGGCGCTTGCCATCATCAACAAGTTGGAGACCTTTAACGGGTGTATTCTTGCGGACAGCGTTGGTCTGGGCAAAACCTTCACCGCCCTTGCAGTAATAAAGTATTACGAAAATCGAAACCGCTCCGTCCTCGTTCTGTGCCCTAAAAAACTGGCCAACAACTGGAACACCTTTAAGGGTAATTATGTCAACAATCCGATCGCAACGGACCGCCTACGTTATGACGTTCTGTACCACACCGATCTGTCGCGGGATTATGGAGAATCGAATGGCATTGATTTGAGCAGAGTAAACTGGGGCAATTATGACCTTGTCGTTATTGACGAATCGCACAATTTCAGAAATGGCGGCGAAGTGTATGGCGAAGACCGGCGCGAGAACCGATATCTCCGCCTCATGAATCGCGTCATCCGCGCAGGAGTAAAAACAAAAGTGCTGATGCTCTCCGCAACTCCTGTAAACAACCGCTTTGTCGACCTGCGCAATCAATTGGAACTCGCCTACGAAGGCAATCCGGACCTCATCAACACCAAGCTTGGCACCGCACATTCCATCGACGAGATATTCCGAAATGCGCAAACTACCTTCAACCAATGGAGCAAACTTGAAGAGAGCAAACGCACCACAGATGCGCTTCTCAAGTCTCTGGATTTTGACTTTTTCAAACTGCTGGACAGCGTGACAATTGCGCGCTCGCGCAAGCATATAGAAAAATACTACAACATGAGCAAAATCGGCTCCTTCCCGGAACGGTTAAAACCCCTGTCGCTGCGGCCACGTTTGAGCGACTTGAACAATGCAATCAGCTACCGCGAAATCTATGACGAACTCATGCAACTCAATCTCTCTGTGTATATCCCGACCAATTTTGTCTTTCCAAGCAAAATCGGTAAATATGTCGATACGTCGCTGAATATAAACCGTGTGGGCCGCGAAATGGGCATACGCCGCCTGATGAGCATCAACCTGCTCAAGCGGCTCGAAAGTTCCGTGGCGTCGTTTAGGCTCACAATTGGGCGGGTCAAAAAACTCATCGACGACACTATCGCGGAGATAGATGCGTACGAACGCGGTGGCGAGTCCATCATCGAGGCACAAGAATTAGCGGGCGACGACGAGGACTTTGACGACGACGACCGCAACACCGATTACTTTACCGTCGAGCATAACATCAAGATTGACCTTGCCGACATGGACTACCAAACATGGCGGGACAAGTTGCAGCAAGATGCTGAAACCCTTGGGCTGCTGAAGTCCCTCATCGATGATATCACTCCGGAACACGACACCAAGCTCCAGACCCTCTTGGACCTCATTCAGAACAAGGTGACGAACCCCATAAACGACGGCAACCGCAGAATCCTCATATTCTCGGCCTTTTCCGATACGGTCGAGTATCTCTACGAACACGTGAGCAGGTTTGTGAAATCCCGATTTGGGTTGGACACCGCGATGGTGACAGGAGGAGTGGAAGGCAAAAGCACAATCAAAGGGCGGCGCGCCTCCATGAACGAGATACTCACCCTGTTCTCTCCTCTCTCCAAGGACAAGGCTCTTCTGATGCCAGACAATAATTCCGACATTTCCGTACTTATTGCGACAGACTGTATCTCAGAGGGCCAAAACCTGCAGGACTGCGACTACTGCGTTAACTACGACATTCACTGGAACCCGGTCAGGATTATCCAGCGCTTTGGACGAATCGACCGGATTGGCAGCTGCAATACAGTTATTCAACTTGTCAATTTCTGGCCCGACCTGAACCTTGACGAGTATCTGTCCTTAAAGAGCCGCGTTGAGACAAGAATGCGCATCTCGGTTATGACCGCGAGCGGGGACGACGATCTGATCAACACGGAAGAAAAGGGGGATCTTGAATATCGCAAGGCACAGCTCAAGCGGCTGCAGGAAGAAGTCGTCGACATAGAAGACATGCAGTCCGGTGTCTCGATTATGGATCTTGGCCTGAATGAATTCCGCCTGGACCTGCTCGACCATGTAAAGCAAAACGGCGATATGGACAGAGTGCCCTTTGGTCTGCACGCGGTCGTACCTGCATCTCAGGACTGTCCGCCGGGGGTAGTGTTCGTCCTCAAAAACCGCAACAACAGCGTAAATATCGACAGACAAAACCGCCTTCACCCATTTTATATGGTCTATGTGGAGACAAGCGGCAATATTATTTGTAATCATTTGTCGCCAAAAGAATTGCTCGATAAGGTCCGGCTTCTGTGCAAGGGCAGAAATACGCCTGTTGCGGACCTGTGCCGGGTCTTTAACAACGAGACAAGGGAAGGCCGGGATATGCGCACAATCTCGTCCCTGCTTACCGATGCGATCAATTCCATCATCGAGGTCAAGAATGAAAACGACATCGACAGTCTGTTTAGGCCTGGTGGCACATCGGCGCTCACCAACAAGATTGGCGGACTGGACGATTTTGAGTTAATCTGTTTCCTGGTGGTTAAATAAATGTTCGGGCTCCCTCAATCCACGCAGGTCGACCGCCGCATTCCAAAGGAAAAACTCTACCTCAATGCAAAGCTTACCCCGCAGGTTCGAGATGCGATAAAGAACGACATAGAATCGATTATTTGGCGCAACAAGCTTGCACAGGGCACGCTGGGCTTGAGCACCGGGCAGACTGTCCAGGAGATCGAGGTTTTTGAAGTCCAGCTTCGCCAAAAGCCGCTGGATACGCGTGTGCTGTCAGCCATAGCCCAATCCATACCATACAAGATCCTCTTTGTTCTTACGTTTGGTGGTGAGGCGCAGGCGTGGATAGAAGCTTCCGGCACCTTTTACAATACGGCCTGGTCTGCATTAGATGACTTTACGATTAAGCTGGAAGGGCTTAACCTAGATTCTGTGTACGAGAACCTTGCACGGCAGATAGCGGCTGGCCATCTGGATGGCGCAGGCGACCTTGCCGAGGCTGTGGACCGCGACAGGCGGCGACAGAAACTGGAACACGAGATCACTGTCCTTGAAAGACGGATCCTGCGTGAAAAGCAGTTCAACCGCCAGGTGGAAATGAACAGTGAACTAGTACGGCTCAAGGCCGAGTTGGAGGATCTAATAAATGGCTAATCAAGAAATGCGATTGTCAAATATGGTAACGTATTCAACAGTTTTGCTTCAATGCCAATATAAGGATGGCACGGCGGGAACTGGAACTGGGTTCATAATGAACCTTTGTCGAGATGCAGAATCAAATTGCTATTTTCCGGTCGTTATAACGAATAAACACGTTGCAAAAGGAAGTGTAAAGTGTGTTTTTGGCTTCTGTAAGGCTGATGCTGCAGGCATGCCAATTGACAATGAGAGCTTTATCTTTGATTTGGAGAATTCTGCATGGATTGAGCATCCAGACCCAGAAGTTGATTTGTGCTGCATGCCGATTGGCGCACAACTAAATGCGATCGCCTCAAGCGGAATTAAGTTATTCTATATTCCTTTGGAAACCAATTTGATTCCAGATAGACAGGAGATTGACAGCCTTTCGGCAATTGAAGATGTGATTATGATTGGATATCCGATTGGCCTTTCAGACACCATCAATCATAAGCCCGTAATTCGAAAAGGTATTACTGCAACGCACCTAAAGTATGACTACCAAGGCAAGAAGCAGTTCCTAATTGACTGTGCGTGTTTTCCTGGTTCCAGTGGCTCTCCTGTATTCATTCTCAACGAAGGGATTGTTCATCAGAATGGTAATCTAACTATCGGTGGCAATAGAATACTTTTCTTGGGCGTCTTGTTTGCAGGCCCCCAATTCGCAGCTACAGGAAACATAACATATGCGGACCTTCCTGTTGTTCCTAGACCTATAACAAACATCCCCACAAATTTAGGTCTTGTCATAAAGTCAAGCGAAATTCTCGTATTGGAAGCCTATATCAGAGAGAACATTCTGAAGCTCAAACCAGGAGAGCACCTTCAATGAATAGCCCCAACAAAATGAAATTTGAAACCCCAGACCTCACCGCAGAGAACGTAGCAAAAATTGCGGAACTCTTCCCCGGAGTAGTCTCCGAAGGCAACAAAGTTAACTTTGACCTTCTGAGCACGATGCTGGGCAACCAGATTTTCAAAGATGAAGCCTATGAGTTTACCTGGGTTGGCAAGCGCGATGCTATCGCCGAAGCTGGCCGTCCCATCCGCAAAACCTTACGCCCTGTTGTCGAAGATGAAACCATACCGACAGGTAAAGACAGTACCGACAAACCATATTGCAGCAGCGGCAGCCGCAACTGGGACACAACTGAGAATCTCTACATTGAGGGCGACAACCTCGAAGTGCTGAAACTTCTACAGGAGAGTTACCTCGGCAAGGTGAAGATGATCTACATCGATCCGCCCTACAACACGGGCAATGACTTTATCTACAAAGATGATTTTGCTCAAAGCCGCCAAGAGTACGATGAGGAGTCCGGGGTTTACGACGAGGGTGGAAATCGCCTCTTCCGTAATACTGAAAGTAATGGCCGCTTCCACTCCGACTGGTGCAGCATGATGTACCCGCGCCTTGTACTTGCTCGTAATTTGCTGCGCGATGATGGAGTGATTTTCATTAGCATTGATGATAATGAGATTGATAATCTCATCAAGCTTGGAAATGAAGTGTTTGGCGAAGTAAACTTTGTTGCATGTTTTCCATGGCGAAAACGGACCGCAAAGTCAGATGTGCCATTCGGAATTTCACAAGACTATGAATGGGTTATCGTTTTTGCCAAGAGCAGTGTGTTTATGGCTAGCATTGAAGGTGGCAAACGCAAATATTTTGAAAGTTCTGATTTGCCAGGGAGACCGTGGCGTATTCATGATTTGACAAAACAAACAAACGCGAGTGAACGTCCAAACAGCTTCTTTACCATTTTAAACCCCAAGACTGGTCAAGAGTATCCTAGCAGAGCTAATAGAACCTGGGCTATAACTGAGGATACATTCAAAAAGTATTACGCAGAGAATAGAATTGTTTTCCCCGGAGACTATGACTTTTTAAACATTACGCGACCAGTTTTACGTTACTTCGAAGATGATGATAGGGCAAAAGCAGGTGATAAATTCGGCCACATTGCTGTTAGCACAAAATTGCCGAATGAGATTGGTATGACACAAGACGGAACAAAAGATATTGATCTTTTGTTTGAATCAAAGGTGTTTAGTTTCCCAAAACCTGTAGTATTGCTAAAATACTTAGTAAAAATATCGACTCAGACAGGCGACATTATTCTCGACTTCTTCTCAGGTTCCGCCACCACTGCCCATGCGGTTATGCAGCTCAACGCAGAAGACGGGGGCAAGCGCAAATTCATCATGGTGCAGTTGCCCGAGGTGTGCGCCGACGATTCGGAAGCTGCAAAAGCTGGCTACAAGAACATCTGCGAAATCGGCAAAGAACGAATCCGGCGTGCAGGAAACAAGATAAAGGCTGAGGCAGGGTTAAACGGGCAGGACCTCGACATCGGTTTTCGTGTCCTCAAAGTCGATGACTCAAACATGAACGACGTGTACTACGCACCGGCAGAATACTCGCAGGATATGCTCCGCCAGATGGAAGACAATATCAAGAGCGATCGTACCGATTTGGACTTGCTGTTTGGCTGCCTGCTCGACTGGGGTCTGCCGCTTTCAATGCCGCATACGCACGAAAAGATCGATGGCTTCACGGTGCACACCTACAATAATGGCGACCTTATCGCCTGCTTTGATGAACACGTGAGTGAAAAGGCCATCCGTGAAATAGCAGCCCGCAAACCCCTTCGCGCCGTATTCCGCGACTCGTCGTTTACAAGGTCGCCCGAGAAGATAAACGTATTTGAGATCTTCAAACTGCATGCGCCCAATACGACGGTAAAGGTATTGTAAATGAGTAAATATCGTAATTTATTTCATGGAGGAACCAGAGCGTGAGCGATTCTAGTACAGATGAAGAATTAAGAAATCTGAAAGGCGAATTCGGGACTTATTTGCGAGCAAAAAATCCTGACTGGGAAGACAAAACAATCTCTACTTATGTGTCAGATGCATTCTTTGCCCTCAATAACGACGTGGGCTTGGACTTTTGGGCAAGTTTGACTAAGAAAGAATTACCTACTGAGGTCCGTGACAGAATCAGAGACTATCTACGAGATTCCAATGCAGCTGAAGATGCCGAGGAAAGAGCGGACGAATATTTGGTTGCAGTCAAGCGCCTTAAGGAATTTCTGGACGACAAACATCCGACCCTTGCTTCCGAGTGGAAAGGCACATCAGGCAGCGATGTTAATTTGAAATCAAGTCCTCGCACGTGGATATTTCAAGGCAACCCAAAGCTTTACGATATCGTACGTGCAGTTGAAGATCTTGATAAAATGACGTGGGCCGTATCTCAGTACAACCACCAAATAAGAAAGGGCGATAAAGTATATATTTGGAAATCTGGAAAGGATGGCGGGATTATTGCTTCGGGGACCATACTCTGCGACCCTGAAACGAAACAGCCAAACCTGAATGATTTGTATGCTCGTGGAACACCGCTCAACACTGAGCCATATTTAGGGGTAGATATTCAGATAGAAAAAAAGCTGACAGATAAGATAGTGGCTCGCCAGACGCTGCGTGCGGATGAGCGAACCAAAGAACTGGAAATTCTGCATTTCTCAAAAAAGACGAATTTTCGTGTGACAGAGGAAGAGGCGATAGTTCTCGAAAGCATTATTAATGGTAATGGTACCTATGAGCCAGTGCCGGTTATCTTGGCTCCTCCGCAGCCCGCCACAGTTTATTCTGAAGCCGACTTCCTAAACGAAGTCTATATGAGCCAAGAGCAATATGCCACATTAAAGGGGCTCTTGCTGCGGAAAAAGAACATCATACTTCAGGGGCCTCCCGGCGTGGGAAAGACCTTTGTAGCTCAGCGGCTGGCCTTTTCGGTCATCGGGGAAAAGGATACAAGTCGGGTTCAGGTAATTCAGTTTCATCAAAGCTACACTTACGAAGATTTTATTATGGGTTATCGCCCCAACGGAAATGGCTTTAGCCTTGTTGAAGGGCCTTTCTACAGGTTTTGCAAAACGGCAGAATCTGATACTTCAAGGCCATACTTTTTCATTATAGACGAAATAAACCGAGGCAACCTCAGTAAAATCTTTGGTGAACTGCTCATGCTCACCGAAAGCGATAAACGGGAAAAAAAGTACGCAGTCCGACTTCTTTATAAAGATGAGCTGTTCTACGTCCCAGCCAATGTCTACATCATCGGGATGATGAACACGGCAGACCGGAGCCTTGCAATGATCGACTACGCTCTGCGGCGACGTTTCGCCTTCTTCAACATGGAGCCTGCATTCAACTCGGCGGCCTTTAGAGAGCATCAAAAAAACGCACTTCAAAATCCCAAATTCGAAAAACTCATTAACACGATAAATACGCTGAATGACGATATTGCAAAGGACGCATCGCTTGGTAGTGGCTTCCGCATCGGCCACAGCTATTTGTGCACAAGTGATGCGGTCGACGATGACTGGCTGCATGATGTTGTTGAATATGAGCTGCTTCCTCTTCTGAATGAATACTGGTTCGATGAACCTACCAAGATCCAGGCGTGGACAGAAAAGTTACGGAATGCGATCAATGGATAACGTCAAGGTAAAGAATATTTATTACATGCTCTCGTACGCATTTCAGACCCTTCACGAAGAGGGTTTCAAGAAAATCGCAACGGAGGAGTTTGACAATATCTATGACCTTTTTGCTGCTATTCTTATACAGGGAGTAAAGGCCCAGGTAAAGCGCGGCCTCAACAGAGACTATGTTGAGGAGCAGGAAGCACTTGCCGGCCTTCGTGGACAAGTGAACATATCCCAGACCATAAAGCAACAAACCCAACTGCAGGGAAAACTAGTCTGCTCATTCGACGAATTTTCGCCTGATTCTCCACATAATCAGGCCCTAAGAAGCGTCTTGCTTCTCCTTTTGCGGCAACAGGATGTAAAACTCGAAAATAAAGAATCTCTTCGCAGACTGCTCCCATTTTTTTCCGGCGTAACTGTTGTCGAGCCTGCGTCTATTCGATGGGACGCTTTGAAGTACCACCGTGACAATGCATCGTATCGGATGTTATTGGGTATTTGCCGTCTGGTTGTCAAAGGGCTGCTCTTAACTACTGAGACCGGTAAACAAAAGCTCGATACCTGGCTTCAGGACGAGCAAATGTCCCGTCTCTACGAGAAGTTTGTGCTTTCATATTATTTACGGCATCATCCTGAGCTCTCGCCAACTGCATCCTTTATCGATTGGGATGTCGCCTCCGATACAAAAAGCCCGTACTTGCCCAAGATGAAGTCAGATGTGACCCTGCATAAAGGTCAGAAAAAACTCATAATCGACACAAAGTATTACCAGCACACAATGCAATACAACCCCCTTTACGATAGGCAAACTTTTATTTCTGGCAACCTGTACCAAATCTACGCATATGTCAAGAACAGCGAAAAAATCTCAGCAGGCGATCAACAGAGGACCAGCAATGTGGCAGGTGTTCTTCTCTATGCCAAAACCGACGACACAATTACGCCAGATGAAGACGGACTAATTGGGGGCAATCGAATCGGCATAAAGACGCTGGACCTGAATAAGGATTGGTCCCTAATAACCGAACAGCTTGAGGCATTGTGTGCATGGTTAAACTAGGAAGAACTTAGCAAGCTGGTGCAACTGGTACAAAACACTAAACCAGGATGATAAAATGCAAGAAAAGCGAAGGTAATCAGGATGTTTCAGAAGCCCCCCTACACCATAACGGAAAAAGCCGCGGATTTACTCGCAAAAATAGTGGAAGCCGCCACCCGGCTCGAGCTCGGAACCGACTTCAAGCGCGACATTAGGCTCCATAGAGAGAATCGGGTTCGGACGATTCATTCGTCTCTTGCGATCGAAGGTAACTCGCTTTCGCTGGATGAGGTAACTGCTGTATTGCAAGGGAAAGTAGTTGCAGGAAAGCAGACGGAGATCAAAGAAGTAAAGAACGCTTACGAAGCCTATGACAAGATTATGACCTTTGATCCCTACAATATCGAGGATTTTCTTACCGCGCATGCGCTTATGACGAATGGCCTTGTAAAAGAATCCGGCAAATTCCGAAGTGGGGACGTTGGCGTCTTTGATGGAGATACCGTAGTACATATTGGCGCGCGTCCTCAGTTTGTCCCCCATCTGATGGCGGACCTGTTCGCATGGGCCAAAGAATCAGAGCTCCATCCTGTGCTCAAAAGCGCGGTTGTGCATTATGAAATCGAAACCATCCATCCTTTTGAGGATGGAAACGGGCGCATGGGACGGTTGTGGCAAACGCTCATCCTTGCAAAATGGAACCCCATCTTTGCCTGGATACCGATGGAATCAGTGCTGTACGAAAACCGGCCACACTATTACGAGGCGATTGAGCAGGCAAGAAAGGCGGACGATTCTGGAGCTTTCATTGAATTCACGCTCTCTGCAATTCTCGATACCATCACGCTGCAAGTAGAGCACCAAGTTAAGCACAAAGTAAAGCACCAAGTCGAGCTGAGTGATATTCAATATGCAGTTCTCAAATCGCTTGCTAGTAAGAGTCTTTCGCGCAAAGAAATCTTTGCCGCAATCCGGAGGAATGGCGATTCACGCTCTTATAAGCGCATTATCGAGCCGCTCATTGCCACAGGCTTAGTCGAGATGACCGTACCAGACAAGCCAAACAGTCGCCTTCAAAAATATCGGCTCACCGACCGAGGCAGCATGGCACTAAAAGGGAACACACCATGAAACTACAATTCAGACATCAGGCATTCCAGGCCGAGGCAGCAAATGCCGTCTGCGACGTGTTCGCAGGCCAACCTTACCGGACGTCGACCCACATGATAGATCCCGGTGTCGAGCGCAACATGGAGCCCGGGCAGCTTGCTTTCCACAACGATTTGCATGCTTTAGGTTTTGGCAACGCGCCTGTTTCAGTATCTGATGAAGAAGTACTCGACCATATTCGTGCCATTCAACGCGCAGGACAAATTAAGCCTTCGGAGAAACTCGAAGGCCACTATAACCTCACCATCGAAATGGAAACCGGTGTTGGTAAAACATACACCTATATAAAGACGATGTACGAGCTCAACAAACGCTACGGCTGGAGCAAGTTCATCATCGTTGTGCCAAGCGTCGCGATTAGGGAGGGCGTGTACAAATCGTTCCAGATAACTGAAGATCATTTTGCAGAGGATTACGGCAAAAAAATCCGCTACTTTATCTATAACTCGGCACAGCTTACCGAGATTGACCGCTTTGCTTCCGATAGCGCGATAAATGCAATGATTATCAATAGCCAGGCCTTTAATGCACGTGGCAAGGATGCCCGCCGTATTTCCATGAAACTCGACGAATTCCGTTCCCGGCGTCCTATCGATATTCTGGCAAAGACAAACCCAATCCTGATAATTGACGAGCCACAATCCGTAGAAGGCGCTGTCACAAAAGAGCGGCTTAAAGAATTCACTCCTTTATTTACCCTGCGCTATTCGGCAACACACCGTCCGGACAGCGTCTACAATATGATTTATCGCCTTGATGCGCTGGAAGCCTATAATAAGAGGCTCGTTAAGAAGATAGCCGTAAAGGGTATTTCGGTATCGGGGAGCACGGCAACCGAAGGTTACGTGTATGTTCAGGGCATCAACCTCTCCAAAGGCAACCCGACTGCGACCATCGAATTTGAGGCAAAAGGCGCCTCAGGCCCCCATAAAGTGACGAGAATCGTGGGAGAAGGCTATAACCTCTTTGAGAATTCCGGCGGCCTTGACGAGTACAAAGATGGATATACCGTACTTCGGATTGATGGCAGAGACTCTTCCGTAGAATTCACCAATGGCAAAAAACTCTTTGCAGGAGACGTTATCGGCTTTGTCAGCGAAGACCAGCTACGCCGCATTCAAATTCGGGAAACCATTCTTTCTCATATCGAACGGGAACAACAGTTATTTTCCAAAAACATCAAAGTCCTATCACTCTTTTTCATAGACGAGGTGGCGAAGTACAAGCAGTACGACGCACATGGCAACGCGTCTGGCGGCCCATATGCCACGATGTTTGTGGAAGAATACAAAGCGATTATGCACAGCGTACAGCTCCAACTCAAGGATTCCGACGCCTACCTTAACTACCTCGGCAGTATTCCGGCTGAGAAGACGCATGCCGGTTATTTCTCTATCGATAAGAAAAGCGGGCGCATGGTCGACAGTACCTTGGGCAATAGAAGAGAGCGTACCTCTGATGATGCCGATGCGTACGACCTCATCATGAAAGACAAGGAACGCCTCCTGGACCGGCGTGAGCCTGTGCGGTTTATCTTTAGCCATTCCGCGTTGCGGGAAGGCTGGGACAATCCGAATGTGTTCCAGATCTGCACTTTGAAACAGAGCAACAGCGACGTGCGCAAACGTCAGGAAGTGGGACGTGGCTTACGCCTTTGTGTCGACCAGGATGGTGAGCGCATGGACGAAAATCTGCTTCCCAGAGAAGAAATCCATTCTGTCAACGTGCTCACTGTTGTCGCCAACGAAAGCTACGAGAGCTTTGCCAAAGGTCTACAGAGCGAGATTGCCGAGGCAGTTGCAGACCGTCCACGTAAGGTCGAAGCAAAGCTCTTCAGCGATGACTTCGGTGAGGACACCGCCCTCGTTATTTACGAAAGCCTCATCGAATATGGCTATGTCAAACGCGGTGAATTGACCGAAAAGTTTTTTGAAGACAAGAAAAATGGCAGAATCGAATTACCGCAGGAAGCCGCAAACCGTGCTGCCGATGTTATCAAGGTGCTGGATTCTGTCTACGATCCTAACGCGGTCAAGCCAGAGAATGCCCGCAGCAACACTGTACAAGTGACACTCGACGAATCCAAGTTCAACAGCCGCGCTTTTCAGGAATTGTGGTCGCGTATCAATCATAAGAGTTACTACATCGTCAGTTTTGACGAAAAAGAACTTGTGAGCAAAGCCATAGATGTGCTCAACAACAAGTTGCATGTTTCAAAGGTCTATTTCAAGGTCGAAAAAGGCGAGCAGGTAAAGACGATTGAATCCAAGACGCAACTGGTGGAAGGCACTGCCTTTGTACGCGCAGAAGTGGCGCGCACTCCAGCCATACCCTATACAGTCATGAAAGCGAGCAATTCGGTCCGCTATGACCTCGTCGGGAAAATCGTGGCGGAGACAGGGCTAACCAGAAAGGCTGTCGTTGCAATTCTAACAGGTATCAGAAGTGATGTTTTCGATCAGTTCAGTGACAACCCCGAAGAATTCATCATTCGCGCAGCAAATCTTATCAATGAACAAAAAGCCACAGTGATTATCGAACACATCACTTATGACAAGCTGGAGGCATCGTATGACAGCAACATATTCACGGAGCCAGCACTGAAAAGAGCTACGCTGGGTGTCAACGCCATGGAAGCCAAGCGCCATTTATATGATTACGTCGTGTACGATTCTCAAAATGAGCAGAAGTTCGCCAGTGAGTTGGAAGCACACGCCCAGGAAGTAGCGGTCTATGTCAAACTCCCAAAGAGTTTCTATATCGACACTCCAGTTGGCAAATACAGCCCGGACTGGGCAATTGCGTTTTACGAAGGCACAGTAAAGCACATCTATTTTGTCGCAGAAACCAAGGGCGACATGGCTACACTGGAACTTCGTGAAATCGAGAAAACAAAGGTCGACTGTGCAACTGCGCATTTCAAGGCCATAAGCGGCGATAAAGTAGAGTACAGTATAGTCAACAGCTACGATAAACTTTGGGAAATTGTGAGCAAGTAAGTCAAATTCGGGTGTTCGTCTTAGATTCCCAATCGAGTCACCAATTCAAGATCGAGTTGCAAACAAAGAAGGGCCAAATAAAAAAGGCTACCCAAACGCAGATGCGCAGGGCAGCCTTTTTATTCGTACAAGTCGCACCGGCAAAACGCCACAAAAGCGCGCTTTACCGATCAGGTATCATTTCTTACGAAAGCCGAGAACAGAAACAATAATACCGACAATCAAAACTACAACTGAATGCCATACAGGAACGCTGAACGAGCTGAGCTGCAACACGATCCCCAAGAGTCCCATCACGGCCAGTACAATGCCGACAACTATCGTCATTGTGCCAATGGCGTTCTCATACTTCAGTGCAATGACGATCGCCGCAATGCCGAGAATGACCTTCGCAATGGCATGCCAGACAGGTTCCGTGCCCATGCCAATGCCGGGAATCAGGGCCAAAATTCCCATTAGCACAATGAGAATTCCTACGACCAGCAAAACTGTCTTCTTTTGCATGTCCTCCTCCTCTTCACGTAGACTCTTTATATAGACTCTATATGATATTTGAAATATAAGCTGTGAAATCCTAATGCGTCAAGAAATTCTGGGGAGAAAGTTACCAAATTGGTAACCTTCCCCCTTGTGTTGGTAAGATGTTGATGCTGTCTCAGCGTTTTATGACCGTTTTATGACCGCTTTATGATGGTTTTATGATGTCCGTCGTTTCCGTGGCGGTAGGTTTCCAGGTTTCCAACAGCGCCGGCAGGCTTTCTTTCGTGACCACACTCACCTCGCCTTTGTAGGTATCAATCCACAGCTTTGGAATTCTGGCCGTGCTGTCTCGCCATTTGATTTCGTAACCGGCAAGCACGCCATTCTCCTCAATAACGAGATCGAGCTCCTTCTGGTCGTAGGTTCGCCAAAAATAGAAATTGGCATAGCGGTGCCCGTACTCGTATTTTTTCAGGAGTTCCATCACGACGAAATTCTCCCACAAGGCGCCAACATCGTTGCGCAGCCCAATTGGCCTAAAGTCGTTGATCACCGCATTTCTCACGCCCACATCCCAGAAATAGTACTTCGCGCTCTTACTGATTTCGCTCCTCAGATTGCGTGAGAAAGCTCCGACCTTTTTGATGACGAACGCCTTTTCGAGGAGATCGAGATAGCGCTCCACCGTGTTTTTGCTCAAACCTGTCTGCGTGGCCAGCTCGTTGAGCGACACCTCGTTCCCGACCTGGAACGCAAGCAGCCGCACAATATCCTGCAGTTTTTGCGAATTTCGAAGCTGCTCCAGTGCCAAAATATCCTTAAACAGGTAGCTGTTGCGCAGGTTTACGAGGTATTCAGTCTTTTCTGAAACACTTTCCAAACCCAGCACCTCAGGATAAAGCCCAAAGACCAGGTACGACTCTAGCTCGCGGTAAATATCGGCCCATTCCCGTTCCCGTCTCAATTCCAAAAGCGAAATAGGGAAGAGACGCCGTTCGATACTTCGGCCTGCAAGCGGTTCTGATGAGTCTTGGGACAACGTGAGCGTACTCGACCCTGTGAGTACAATCGATTTCTCCGGGAAAAGATCGATGAGGAGTTTTGCGCAGGCGCCAATTTGAGGGATATACTGCGCTTCGTCGATGAAGATTACATCGTAAGGCGAGAAAAAAAGACGATAGGTTTCGATTTTTCTGGAACCAAGAATCGAAGCAAGTTCGAAGTCGTCGCCCAAGCCCTTGAACACTTTTGCCCTGTTGGCAAGCAGCCTGTCCATGAGCATGGTTTTGCCTACCCGGCGCGCCCCATAGAGCAGAACCACCTTGCCTTTTCGGACCAGTGCGTCCGGGTCCATTTCATACATCCGAGGAATCCACTGCATAAAAGCAGTATCGTTCAGTATAAAAAAATTGTCAACAAACTGACTGAATTTGGCATAATTTGGTCAGTTTGTTGACAGAATTCATGATAAAACGCTTACTGGTGCGCCTGAATCGAGTAATACTTCTCAGGTACCTTCACTTGGGTGGTAGGCAGGAAGCCCTTACCAAAAACGTAGGTGTCCATGTAAACCAGGATTTGATTTTTCGCGCGGACACCGGTCGACATATCGGTGTAGTACGCGCCATTCCATTTTGCGCCCGGCGTGTACTTCTCAAGGGCCGAGAAAAGATCCTTCATGCTGTCTTTCTTGGCGGTTCCTTCAATCACGCGCTTTGCAAACTCGCCAAGGCCAGCAGTCGTTGTAAACCCGTACGAGAAAGCCCAGGTTCCGAACCTTCCTGCTCCGCCTTTGGCCACAACAGCCTTTTCAACCTTCTTCAGGATCGCCGGGAAATCCCCCGCTTCCTGCGACAGATCGAGCCCCAATGCTCCAGGATACCCCATAAGCGGCGATGGCAGATCGGCTTCCACAAAAATCCCGCCGTAAGTCAAAAGCTGCTTTAAAAGTGGCTCAGTATGTGCATCGTTGGTGCAGAAAAATGCCGTATCCTTTCCGTATTTTTGCACCCACTGTGGCACCTTTTCCAGGATGAACTGCTGCGCTCCTGCCACGCCAACGTCCGATGTGGGGTCTGGCGCAGTCTCAAAATAGAAATGCAGGCCCAAATCCTTGCACGCCTGCTCCATAATGGCACGACGCCTGCCTAGACTTTCGTAGCTCATATGGCGCGGGAACGAAATATGCACAAAATTCTTTGCCCCGAGCTGCTTCGCTGCCCATGGGATCGTATAGCCCCGCGACACAAAGTCGTTCGACACCGCCAAATCCGCCGCCCCCTGAATGACGAGAGGATCCTCGTGCGGCTCGCCAGCGAACAGCAAAATGTCTGGCCTCTTGGCGCGAATCCGCCTAAAAGCCTCTGCGGTCCCAGGAATCGCGTTGTCCACGACAACCGCTTTCATGAGCGGATCGTCGGCCATTGCCACCAGGCTCGAAATGAACGTCTCCTGCTGCGACATAAAGTCGTCAGGGTACGTGATATGCTGGATCATGCCGCCATCTTTGACGCTGCCATACTCCTTGACGAGCTGCTCGGCGCCGCGCAGATCATCTTCGGCCTGGGACACTGTTTCGGTTGCAACGCCAATGTGAAACTTGGCCTTGCCCTGGGCAAACACGCCCGCACCGACCGCGAGAAACGCCACAACGAGCATACCTGCGATAAGTTTTTTCATGGGTCCTCCTTCCATGTTTTGCTTAAGATAAACTCTAGTCGGATTAAGATAGCACAAATGAATAAAAATGCAATAACTATTGAATAGAGACTATTCGTCACCGAGAAAATCGACAATCTTATCTGTCAGGATTTCTTCCAAGTTTCGCCTTGAGTCAATTACAGCAAGGATGTGCACAGATTTTGGGTGGATCGAATAGATAATACGATAGTTACCTTCGATCAACTGATGAAAATCGCGAATGCCTTTCTTATCTAGCTCCGGAACAATCGGCCCTCGTTTAGGGAAAGAACATAATTCCTCAATGTGATCCCTTATGTTTTGATAAAACTTAATGGCATATTCTTTGTCAATGGAGATGAAGTAATCGACAATTTGGTCGATGTCGGCCTCAGCCAAACGAGACACGACTACTTCATACCGCCTCATTTGTCGAGGCCCAATCGCTTCTCCATGTCGCTGAATACTTGGTCTGAGGTTCTGTACTTGCCGTTCTCGATTTGCTTTTCCGAAATCTGCGCTATCCTCAGAAGGCTAAAGGCGTCTTTCATCTCCTGATAGGATTCAATGTCCAGCAACACTGCCTTTGCTTCTCCGTTTTGGGTAATGACAACGGGATTCCTGACTGTGGTGACATACTTCATCATGTCGGCAGCATTCGTCTTTATGTATGAAATGGGCTTTATATCTTCTTTCAAATTGATAGCCATCTTCCCCTCCAGTACTTTTATGGTACCATATAAAGACTATGAAAACAAGCGTCAGTGCGCTTCAGCTCTTTAGGAGAGACCTAGACGCCTAAATAGAGCGCCGCACCAAGAGCGGTGGCATACTGTGCAAGCTCTGGCACTATAAAATGCACGCCGTAAATGGGATAAAGTGCATCCAGGACTTCGCGCGCCATCGGAATCTGCATCGTGTTT
>Ga0209098_1001108_pt1 | contig 26701 bp, 29 predicted proteins | sample AD_JPNHW1_MetaG_FD_184429 | JGI IMG/M metagenome (GOLD analysis project Ga0209098, IMG submission 184429) | Active sludge microbial communities of municipal wastewater-treating anaerobic digesters from Japan - AD_JPNHW1_MetaG (SPAdes) (version 2) | ecosystem: Engineered > Bioreactor > Anaerobic...
CCTGAGCGACCGTAACATTGTTATCGCGCTCCCCCTCCCCACCTGCAAATAGCCGGGATCTTTTTTTTGGGAACTATCTGTGCAGTAATTCCGGTTCGGCAGTTTTTTTCAGATGAGATCTTTTACCCGGGCCGAGTGGATCCACCCTTTCAATCCTAATCTTTTTATGATCCCGGCACTAAAACTTTACACTCTTCGCCACGATGAGAATTATTACAAACCGTGACGGTGGCAGTACTGTGTATTGCCGGCGGCACCCATATCTTAAATATGAACCTTAGTAAATAATACTGGGATTCAGTATCCAGCATATTCGGTGAAAACATCATGAAGATGCCAGTGAAATTCAAAACTTACTGTCCTTTCTGCAGAAGTCACCAGATCCACGAGGTGGAGAAGGTCAAGAAGAGCAAGACGACCGGCCTCCACTGGATCGACCGCCAGAAAGCGCGCAGAGGCAAAGTGGGCAACATGGGAAAATTCTCAAAGGTCCCTGGTGGCGACAAGCCCACAAAGAAGATCAACGTCAGATACCGCTGCACGACCTGCGGAAAAGCACACCTGAGAAAAGGATACCGGGTTGCCAAGTTTGAGTTGACGGAGTGAGGTAATATGGTACGTGAAGCACGGGCAAACCGGAGCAGCTTTTTAAAAGTAAAGTGCCCGGACTGCGATAATGAACAGACGGTCTTCTCCAAGGCGAGCACGACCGTCAAGTGTGTTGTCTGCGGACGCGATCTTGCGACCCCGACGGGCGGAAAGGCGACTTTAAAGGCTGAGATCGTCTCAGAGTTCAAGTGAGCCAGCTCATGCCGGAAAGAGACAGGGAGTGGCCACAGGAATCAGAACTGGTAGTCTGCACTGTAGAAAACGTCAAGGATTTCGTTGCATTCGTATCGCTTGACGAGTACGGTGGCAGGCAGGGGCTCATCCCCATCTCTGAAATCGCAACCGGCTGGATCAAGTATATCCGTGACCACATCCGGGAGGGCCAGAAGATTGTCTGTAAGGTCCTCAATGTCGACCGGACCCGGGGTCACATCGATCTTTCCAAAAAGGATGTCAACGAGCACCAGCGCCGCGAAAAGATCCGCGAGTGGAAAAACGAGTCTAAGGCGCGCAAGTGGATCGGGTTTGTCGCAGAGAAATCCGGCGAACCTGCTCTGGATATAGAAAATGCAATCCTCGATAAATACGGCGAATTGTACGCGGTGTTTGAGGATATCGTCACCGACAGCGATGCAACGGTCAAAAAACTGGGGCTCTCAAAAAAAGCGAGCGAAGCGCTGGTGCATATCGCCCACGAGAGCGTCAAGATCCCCAAAGTCGAGGTGACCGGCCAGCTGGAACTGATGTCGGCAGAATCCGATGGCGTGACGGTCATACGGAATGCCTTGAAAAAGGCGAGCGAATCAAAGACTGCCGGGGCAGATATCGAGCTGCTGTACCTGGGTGCTCCCGCGTATCGTATCAAGGTAACAGCATCCGATTACAAGAAAGCAGAAAAAGCCCTTGAGAAATCTGCCAATGCCGCAATTGCTGTTGTTGAAAAAGCAGGCGGCGAAGGCAAACTTATCAAGAAACCCAAGTCCGGGAAGAGTCAATGAGCGGGAAAATCCGTCGCTGCGGCGCAGACAACACCTATACTCTTTCTCTTGTGTGTCCCGTATGTGGCGGATCGACTTCCCTCGCCCATCCTGCACGTTTTTCGGTCCAGGATCGTTTCGGCAAATACCGCAGGGTCTCAAAACAGGAGGCTGATGTATGATCGATGACATCAGCATCCGGTATCTCGATACGTTCACGGACAAAAAACTCACCAACCCGGTCCTTATCGGGGGGTTGCCCGGTATCGGTCAGGTAGGGAAACTCGTCGCCGAGTACATGATCCACATGCTGGGGGCAGAAAAGATCGGTGAGATTCACTCGATTTATCTGCCTCCGCAGGTAATCATCGAGGAAAACGGCGTTGCCCGGCTCCCGCGAAACGAGATCTACCTGTACAAGGCAGAGGACCGGCATGTGGTTTTTCTCGTGGGTGATTTCCAGAGCACCTCAAACGAGGGGCACTACCTCATGGCCGATGCGTACCTCGATATCGCGGTCGAACTCGGGGTAAAACGCATTTACACGCTCGGGGGGTTCGGTGTCGGGCACCTGGTCAACGCCCCCCGGGTCCTGGGCGCTGCCAACCGCGAGGAATTAAAAGCGGAAATCACGGCTGCTGGTGTGACGTTTGACCGCGACGAACCGGGAGGCGGTATTATCGGTGCCGCAGGGCTTCTCCTCGGCATGGGTGGCATGCGGGGAATCGACGCGGTCTGCCTGATGGGCGAAACGAGCGGATACATTGTCGATCCCATGAGTGCAGCAGGTGTGCTTTCGGTTCTTTCAAAACTTATCGCAGTGCCGGTCGATCCGACCCAGCTTAACGACCGCGCAGCCGAGATGGAGAAAGTTGTTCAGGGCCTTCTTGAAAGCGAGAAGATGCAGCGGGATGAAGAACTGAGTTATATCGGTTGACAATCCGTTCTCTTTTGTTTTTATAATTTCAGCCTCGCGTTGGGGGCAGTTTTTTGTATACAGGTTGTTCCCTGAGGTGTGCATCAATGTTTCCTGTACCCGGCCCGGGGTATATCTCTGTTCCGAGGTTGTCTCTCTCTGCGATGCATATCCGTTTGTTTTATAAGGGTATGCCATCCTGAATATACATTACAGAAATATAGAAAGACTGGTGGATCGGTATGCTCTCTGTGCTGGTTGTTGATGATGATCCCGCGATTCTGGAAGTGACCCAGCAGGTGCTGGAGCGATCCCACGGTATCTCGGTCAAACCGGTCAACTCTTCCCGGGATGCACTTGAGATCCTCCAGAAGGACAGTTTTGATGCCATTGTTCTTGACTACGATCTGCCGGAGATCAATGGGATTGAGTTTTTGAAGATCATCCGGGGCAAGGGTAATGTAACACCGGTGATTATCTTCACCGGTGTCGGGCGGGAAAATGCGGCAATTGCCGCGCTCAACAATGGTGCCAATTTTTTCTTAAAAAAAGGCGGAGACATGGACATGCCGTTTGTAGAACTGCAGCGGATGATCCGGCACGCGGTCGACCAGCGGTTCATGGGAAAAGCAAAAGGCCTGTCCCGGAAGATTGTTGCCGACCTGATCAATTTTACCCTTGATGCTGCATTTGCCATCGATCCGGAAGGAAATGTAATGGCATGGAATACAGCCATGGAGCATCTGACAGGTGTTTCCTCGCAAACCCTGCTTGACAAGGGCAATTTCGCATATGTCGAGCCCTTTTTTGGCAGGCGCCAGAAGATGCTTGTCGATATGATCTTTACATCGGACGAGGAGATTCGGAAATCCCGGTACATGGTCATCAGCAGGGAGAAGAACGGGCCGGTGGTTGCTGTCACCCGGGCAAAGAAGGCAGACGGGACGGAGTGGACGCTCTGGATGAAAGCACTGCCGGTCTTTGATAACCACGGGGAGTTTATCGCGGCCGCAAGTATCGTCCGCGATGTGACCTCGACATTTAAGGATGTCAGCATCGAAGACGAGGAACCTGCCCAAAGCCCATCCCCGCCCGATGGCGTATCCGCTGAAACGGCTCCGGCCTCCGGGGGTCTGATTAACTGGATCCTCGGCAAGGCAGCTGCACAGTACCGGGAAGGCGTCGACCTGTATGCCCGCAAACGTAATTACCGGGATGCAATCGCGGCGTTCGACCGGGCACTCGAAATCGACGAGAAACTCTCCTATGTCTGGACCGACCGGGGGATCTGTTACCGGATGCTGGGCGACTATGACGAGGCGCTCAAATCGCTTCTGCGGGCCGTGGAACTTGCCCCGGGTAATGCCGAGACACTCTATGAACTGGGGGAGACGCTCGAACAGATGGGTGTCCTGCAGATGAATAACAAGTACCTCGATGCCGCAGTCGAGACCTTCAAGATGGTGGTTAATACCCTGCCAAACAGCATGGATACCTGGAACCATATCGGCATCTGTTTAAAGGAAGTGGGAAAACCCGAAGAGTCGAAATTTTATTTTGACCGGGCCCGGGATATCAAACTCTGGAAGAAAGACACGCCCATCCCAAGGAAACGCAACGAGTACCTGTGAGGATCAGGACCGGATCAACTTTTTCCCCGGTAATCACGGGTGTTCTTATCCTCTTATATTCTGCCAGATGTAATCAGAAAGGTACCTATGCTGGCAAATGCCGATCTGCACATCCATTCGCCCCACTCGATGGCAGTATCGGGCGCAATGCACCCGGAAAACCTGTTGTCTGTCTGCGTAACAAAGGGACTCCATATTCTTGGCACCGGAGATGCCCTGCACCCGGACTGGCAGAAAGAATGGGAACCGTTTCTTTCAAACGAGGCCGGCATCTGTGTTGTCCCGACCGGTGAGATTGAGGACGAGCACCGGGTCCACCACCTGATCCTTGCCGAAGATTTCGGACAGTTTACCCAGCTCCGAGAGCTGCTCAATCCCCACAGTAAAAGCATCAGCACGAACGGGCGCCCGCACGTATACCTTTCCGGGGAAGAGATCGCAAAGAGGGCGCACGAGGTCGGGGCCCTCATCGGCCCGGCCCACGCATTTACCCCATGGACCGCGCTCTTTGCGTACCATGATTCGGTCGCCGGTTGTTATGGCAGCGAGAAGATCGATCTCCTTGAGCTGGGGCTATCGGCCGACAGTTCGTACGGTGCGGGCATCCCGGATCTCACCGGCGTCCCGTTCCTCTCAAACTCGGATGCCCACAGCCCGCAGCCGGAGAAGATCGGCCGCGAGTTCAACCGGATCCGGCTTTGCGGGAATCTCTCTGTACGGGGCGTGCTGGACAGTATCCGGCACGGCGCTATCGAGGGAAATGCCGGTTTTTTCCCGGAGGAAGGGAAGTATAACCGCACGGCCTGCGTCCGCTGCTTTACCCAGTACACGCTCGAACAGGCACAGCAGCAGAACTGGCGCTGCCCGGGCGATGGCGGCCTGATCAAGAAGGGAGTCTACGATCGCGCCAGGGAACTTTCACGCGGTACTCCCGGGTCGCGCCCGCCGTATCTCCATCTCGTCCCGCTTGGGCAGATCATCCAAACCGTGGAAGGGGTATCGTCACCTAAAACAAAAAAATGCCGTGCAATCTATGATTCGTTTATCGCGGCGTTCGGTAACGAGATCGATGTCCTCCTCACGATCCCAGTACCGGAGATCCGGGCTGTGCACCCGAAGGTGGCCGACGCGGTTTCTGCGTTGCGGGAAAACCGCGTAGTTCTCCACCCGGGCGGTGGCGGGAAGTACGGCACCTTTTCCCTGGTGTAATCCGGGGAAGCGGGCAGGTTTCGCGCGATTCGGTTTTACATTTTTCCGGTTTTTGTTTTTAAGATCGTTTCAAACGAGATGAACCCGGGTGATTTTGTCCGGTAAAAATTGCACTTTGTTGCCTGCACCCGTCCGTAAAGATTAATGAAACCGGCCTCCAACATATCCCTAGAATGCTTAAAGTACACCGGGACATCTGCGGGTATTGCGGATGCTGTGTTTCAGTCTGCCCAGAGGGCGCACTTGAATTGATCGACGCATACCTTTCTGTTGAGGAGAACTGTACGAGCTGCGGTATCTGCGCCAAGGTCTGTCCGCTTGGTGCGCTGGAGGTCGTGCATGAAAAGTAAATACGATGTGCTGGTCATCGGTGGCGGTCCGGCAGGGGCTCTTGCCGCAAAGACGGCGGCAGAAAAAGGGCTCTCGGCATGCCTTGTCGAGAAGCGCCCCGCGATCGGCGCCCCGGTCCGCTGTGCTGAGGGGATCGGCAAGGAAGCCCTTACCGAGTTTATCCAACCCGACCCGCGCTGGATCTCGGCAGAGATGGACGGGGCCGGTATTGTTGCACCCGACGGCTTTGAGATGACCTTAGAGTCTTCAATGGCCGGGGGAAAAGTCGGGTACATCCTTGACCGCAAGGTCTTTGACCGGGAACTGGTCTGGCAGGCGGCAGAAGCCGGGGCTGATGTCTACGTCAAGACCCGTGCTTCGGCACCGTTGATGTCTGACGGCCGGATCAAGGGCGCGCAGCTCGAGTCCTGCGGGAATGTCCAGAAGGTAAGTGCGGAGGTTGTTATCGCAGCGGATGGCGTCGAATCGAAGTTTGGCAAATGGTGCGGTATCGATACGACCGTCCCGGTACGGGAGATCATGAGCTCGGTCCAGTATGTCATGACCGATATTGACATCAATCCCCGTGCCACGATCTTCTATCTGGGTAACGAGGTTGCACCCGAAGGATACCTCTGGGTGTTCCCCAAGGGGAAGCGGGCTGCGAACGTCGGGATCGGAATCTCTGGTAAGAAGAGCGGGAAGGGACACCGGGCAAAGGATTACCTCGACAAGTTCGTGAAGCAGAAATTCCCGCACGGGAAGACCATCGAATGTATTGTTGGCGGTGTCTCGGTCTGCCGGCCACTGGAGTGCACAGTGGCTGACGGCCTGATTCTTGCCGGTGATGCGGCACGGGTCGTCGATCCGCTCACGGGCGGTGGCATCTACAATGCGATGTATACCGGCAAACTTGCAGCCGAAGTCGCGGCAGACTGCATTGCAAAAGGCGACACCTCGAAAAAAGCGCTCATGGTTTATGATAAAACATGGCGTGCCTCAAAGATGGGCAAAGGCATCGAGCGCAACTACCTCATCAAGGAATATCTTATCAAGCAGTCGGATGAGAAACTCAACACGATCGTCCACTCGGTCTCAAAGCTGGACTTAAAGGAATTTTCCACACTTACTCTGGTAAAAGAGTTATTGAAGGCCAACCCGAAACTTCTCGTGGAGCTCGGGGCGCTTGCGGCCTCACTCCGCTGATTTTTTTAACTGTTTGTTGAGGAGACGCAGGCAGTCGTCCTCGGCCTCTTTTTTGGTAAAGACCGTGAAGATATCGCCGGGCTGGATCCGCACGTTGCCGCTCGGGATAATGAGCGTCCCGCCTTCCCTACGGATGGCGATAAAGACAAAGTCCTTGACCTTGAGCTCCCGTATCTCGTGGCCGACGATGGGGGCATGCTCTTCTGCCACGATCTCAAAGATGCTGCCGCCGGGAATCGAGGCGAGCTGCTGGAGTTTCGGGTTCTCGGTCCAGTAATAGAGGCGCGAGGCCACGAGATCGTCCGGGTTCTCGCTGATCCGGACACCGACTTCCTTAAAGAATTCCGAGTGGGCCGTCTGGTTGACGATCGCGACCACGTTTGGTACGTGGAACCGTTTTGCCAGCCAGCAGGTCATGAGATTGACGGCATCGTCGCTCGTGGTGGCGACAAATGCATCGGTCCGGTCGATGCCTGCCTCTTCGAGGGTGGACTTGTCGGTGGCGTTCCCGGTGATCGCAAGGATATCGTAGTGCTCCAAAATCTCGCTGCACCGGGCTTCTTCCTGGTCGATGACAACAACGTTGTTGCCGTGCTCGACCGCCTGCTTGACAAGGCTGCGTCCGATGCCGCCAAGCCCCACGATGATGATATACATGACTACCGGTTACCATCATCGCCATTGAAATAATTTGCGCATAAACCTTACCTTTGTGATCTGCGGGGTCGATGAAGCGGGGAAAGGATCGGTGCTGGGGCCGATGGTGGTCGCTGCAGTGGGGGCGCGATCCGCAGACGTCTTTTCTGATATCGGTGTGAAGGATTCAAAACAGCTCACGCCGGCAGAACGGGAGCGGCTCTTTCCTCTCATAAAAAAGCGGTGTAAAGTTGCTGTTGTTATCATCCCCGCGGAGGAGATCGATGCCATCCGGCGCGAGATGACCATGAATGCCTGTGTTGCCCGGGCCCACGCACAGGTGATCCAGAAACTTGCCCCCGATACCGCGTATGTCGATGCATGCGATGTCAACCCGCTCCGGTACGCGGAGACGGTCCGGAGTCATCTCGCTATCCCGTGCGAGATCGTATCGGAGCACCACGCAGATGATACCTACCCGATTGTCTCGGCTGCAAGTATCATCGCGAAAGTCACCCGGGACCGGGAGATTGTAAAACTTGCAAAAAAATACGGGGAGATCGGCAGCGGGTACCCGTCAGATCCGATCACCATTGCGTATCTCTCTGCTTATATCGATGAGCACCGTGTCCCACCGCCGATTTCCCGGAAGAGCTGGAAGACCGTGAGTAATATACTGGGGAAAAAATCCCAGAGCAGCCTGTCGGCGTTTTTCTAAGAAGTTGACCATCTGTCCTCGTATCGCCGTCATCCACCATTCCTTTATGTGGTTCTCCGGACCAACAGATATGGATGGACTGGATCCTCACACTTATCGCCCTCGTGGCGATCTACGCAGTTGTTGCGTATTATATTCATTCCCGGAAAATCTGGGCCGACCATATTATTTTCTATGGCCCGATCATGGCAATCAAGACCAACCGGGTCAGATTTTTTGATAAATTCATTCCCCTGCGTACCTTCTTCAGGATCTACGGGACAGTCGGTGTCATTGCGGTCATTATCGTCTCGGTCTTTATCACCGTAATGCTCTTTGTCTCGATCCGGTACACGCTGATGTACCGGCCGGAACCGACCGGGATCTACGAACCGCAGAACATCCTGCTCCTTCCCGGCATCAACGATTACGTCCCGTCCACGTTTGCGGTCTGGTTCGCATTTTTCCTGACGATCGTGATCCACGAGTTCGGGCATGCGATCCTCTGCCGGGTGGAGGACATCAAGGTCAGGGGCATGGGTGTGCTCCTTGCCGTGATCCCGATCGGGTTCTTTGTCGAGCCGGATGAGGAGGAGCTCGAAAAGAAAAAAGGGATGCCCAAGATACGGATGTTCGGTGCCGGGATCACGAACAACCTTGTTGTTGGCTTCTCCTGTTTTGTGCTGCTGATCCTGCTGTTTGGTATGGTGGTGCCGGCAACACAGCCGGTAATCCACGGGATCTACAAGGGATATCCGGCCGATAACACGAGCGTGGCACAGGGCTCTGTTGTCACCGCGATCAACGGCGAACCGGTTGCCAGCCGGGCTGACGTCTCCACAATTCTCAATACGACAAAACCCGGGGATACGATCATCCTGACGACCGCAAAAGACGGGATTGCTACCGATTATAAAATCCCACTTGCCGCGTGGCCGGACAATTCAAGCAGTAACCAGTCAAGCGGGTTCATGGGAGTCCAGTATTACGATGGCGTGGCCGTAAAGACTGCCGTCGGGACGATGCTCTCGCCCATCGGGTTCTTTGAATTTTTGATCGTGCCCTTCGCGAGCGGGGATGGAATGCAGTACCTGCGCATCCTCGCGTTCGATACGCCAGATACGTCGTACTACCAGGCGCCCTTTACCGGGTTCTGGGACCTGATCCACCTCCTCTTCTGGTGTGCCTGGATCAATATCAACGTGGGGATCTTCAACGCGATCCCGATGATCCCGCTTGACGGCGGCTACATCTTCAAGGAGGGTGTCGACCGGCTGCTTGACCGGCGCGGGCTCATTAAGTATTCGAGCTACGTGGTCGGGGCGGTCAGCTACGTGATGATCGTGGCACTGATATCGCTTATCGCGTTGCCGTATCTGTTGCATTTGTAGTGGATGGACTGATGCGGATCAGACCCTGCACATTCCTTATTTCCTGGAACTATCACTGATTTTTTGACAGCGATCATTTTTCCCCCTCATATCCTGATGTATGCAATCGCAGGAGCACATCCATATCGTCACTGTCGGGGACGATCTCACCGCCCCCTGAACTGCACTATTACGGGACTATCCTGGGATCACGGTCAGGAAAGTGCTTGAACATGGGTGACCCGGCCCGGAAAAACTTTCGGGTAAAAAAAATTCGGCAATTTTTTTCAGCTCGAGAAAGAGGTGTAAAGTAACCACCCGGATACCGGGTAATTACCCGGATACCGGGTGTACAATTGACTACCCCGATTTTTCTCTGGCGTGACATTTCGGGAAGTTCCGGATTTTTCTCAAAAAGAATTGATCGGCCGTGCCGGTAAAAAATTTTTCAGCAAAAAAAAATTCATTTTTTCTTTTCACACAAGAAAACATTCCGGGCCGGACTGCAAAGGTCTCCTGCCCGAACTCTTAAAAAGAGAGGTTATTCCTTGGCCGGTACCATGGGATCGTTTTCGCCGCTCTTTTCCAGCGGCAGCCGGCGCTTGCTCGTATCCTTGAGTTCCTCTTCAGTGACTTTGGGAACAGCATCCTGAATCTCCTTAAGGATTGCATCCACGGCTTCCTGCTTGGGGATAACGCCCAGGATACTTTCATCCATGACAGGTCTGTCCGCAACTTCTTCTGCGGTCTCTTCATCGGCTCCAAGGAACTTTGCCCCCTGCCGGATCAGCTGGGAGATCTCGAAGGGGAAGATGATCTTTGTTGACTGCCCGTTTGCCATCGCTTTTAATGCGTCAAGGGAGAGCACGGTGATCGCACGCTTGTCAAGTGGAGCTGCACCAACGGACAGGATGCGCAAACCCTGTGCCTCGCCCTGTGCCTGAAGGATCCGAGAAAGGCGTTCCCCTTCGGCCCTGAGTACCTTGCTCTGGCGCTCTCCTTCCGCTTCAAGGATCATGCTCTGGCGCAACCCTTCGGCTTTCAGGATCGCGGAACGCTTCTCCCCATCGGCCCTGAGGATTGCCGCCCGCCGGGCCCGCTCTGCGGCGGTCTGCTCGGTCATCGCGTTCTTGACGGCCTCAACCGGGTCAACCTCTTTTATCTCCACCCGTTCTACCTTGACACCCCACTGGTCGGTCTCCCGATCGAGAATATCCCGAAGTTTCGTGTTGATGACGTCCCGGTTGTAGAGGACTTCATCGAGTTCCATATCCCCGATGATGCCACGGAGGCTGGTCTGCGCGAGCGCGATGGTGGCGATCCGGTAATTCGAGACCTCGAAATACGCTTTCTCGGGATCGATCACTCTGATGTAGACAATCGCATCCACGTTGGTCGGCGAGTTATCCTTTGTGATGACCTCCTGGCTCGGGACATCCATAACCTGTGTCCGCAGGTCCAGTTTGGTCACATCGCTGACGAACGGGACGATCCAGCGGAACCCCGGGTTCATGCGCCCGATGTACTTCCCGAGCCGGATCTGGAGCCCCTGCTCGTACGGCTGGATGATCACGACACCTTTAGCAAAGATGACGACGATAACAAGGATCAAAAAGATCGTGATTAATGTCTCAATAAATGCCATAGTTTAGTTTACCTCCTCAACAACGATATGGACACCTTCTGAATCAACCACCCGTACGGTTTTCCCTATGGGAATGGCCGGGCCGGTGGAGTGGGCGCTCCATTCTGTTGTGCCGATCCGGACTTTGCCTTTGATCGTTGTCGCATCGATTTCGGCAATGACCTGCCCTTCTTTTCCGATGAGCGAGTCCCGGCTGATTGTCGTCGGGCTGCCGTCCGGTGTGATTCTGCTGTACATCCAGACCGTGACACCGGCAGCGCAGAGGGCAACCGCGACGCCGATGACAACGCCCCAGCCGGAGTTAAAGATATCAACCCCCAAAAGGAGCAGAATTCCAAGGATGATAAGGACAGTCGCCGGCACAGTGGCAAAAAAACCCGGGCTGTGCACTTCGACCAGGAGCAGGATGGCGCCAAGAACAATGAGGAGCCACCCGAGGGCCATCCCTTCAAGGAGTACCATGAATAGTGATGGGTCTGTACGGATAAAATTCTATGGAGTGCCTGGAAAAAAAGCACCGCTCTCCCGCGGTTCATACCCGAAGCAAGGCGATCTTGGAACCGACCGGGACGCCCGCTTCTTTCGCTACCGGCTGGCATTTTGCCGCCATCAGGTATGCGACGGGAGGAAGGTCGTTTCGTTCAAAGAGTGATTCGAAGTTAGCCATCCCCTTAGCGATGACGAGGGTGCAGCGGGAGATGGCATCTGCAAGGGCAGGCGGGGCATCTTCCGGGCAGAGCCCGATCTCGGGACTCGTACCGTTTGTGGTAAGACAATCGACGATCCGATCCAGCCCGAGCATCTTTGCATCCTCTAGGGTAGCATCGTTGAGCATCGGCCGGGCTTTGACCGCGAGCGTAATATGTGATCCCCGGGATTTCAGGTACTGGATGAGGAGCCGGTCAAAGACAATCTCTCCGCAGTTGTCGCTTAAGAAGACGACCTGGGACGCGAGCGGCAGGATCCGGTCGGTGTCGTCAATGACCAGTCCTTTTTTAAATTCCTCTTGGAAAAATGTGGAAAAGTTGCTCGTAACTGTATGCCCTTTAACACCGTAATCAAAGGTGTTCCCTATGACTGAGGCAAGCACGTAGTCCCGGAACGTGTGCAGGTTTTGCCGGACCTCTTTGCAGACCGCGATCGCTTCGGTATTCCCCTGCTCTTTGAGGAATGCGAATGGATCGGAGGTACCGAGTAGTTCGTATGCACGGTGGTGAATGCGGCTTGCGATCTGGGGATGTGTCAGGGGCTCGTCTTTGATGGCCAGAAGATACGAACGGCAGGATGATGAAACCTGTTGCGTTGTTTTCGGGTCAGCTCCGACAAGCCTGCACTCGAGTTCGACCCGGGTGATCAGGCAATCGATACACGTTTCCGTAATCTTCACGGCAGTAACTCCAAAAAACAACAGCGATAATGGGGCCATCGCGATTTGAACGCGAGTCAGAAGACCCCCAGTCTCCTAGGATGGCCAGGCTACCCTATGGCCCCGCTCTCATACTATTCGCAGATATTCCATATCTACCTTGTTATCCCGCAAAAACGGGATCAGGTTCATGTACAATGATACCGGGCACTCTACAGACTGTTCCGTTTAAATTCCTCAACTTTCTGGATCAGGCTGTCAAGTTCATGATCGGTAATCTTCATCTTTCCTTCAATAGAATTGATCTCGTTTAAGAGTTGACGGATTCGAACATACATCAGGTACATGATAAACTGCTGGATTACGATCACTGCGCCGAATAATATCACCATGTAACTTTCAAATGCCATTTTTTAGTACCTGTCCCTCAGGCCCCTGACACCCGTGAATCCCTGCCAGTATGCCGGATTTATCTTTTTGTACCTGGCCTTGCAGTTTGCGTTTCTATTGCGTTTTGTATCCTGTCAGAAAATTATATTGTACATTAGTAATGATCTCTTCATATAACTGAATTTCTTTCCTCCCTGAATCTGTATCGTGTTGGCGGAGGAATTTACCTGCTTGTATCCGGTCCATACTGAAGAAAATTCTCTATTTTATGGATTTTTTATATTTTACCCGGATAACTGGGGGGATGGACTTCCCCGGATATACAGGACTGTGATTACTTTCCGTATATCTGGCAGATCCTGCCAGAAATAAAAGAGATATGTATATATGGTGTCATCTGATATTATGAAATACAGCGAATAGTATGGCACGGGAGCCATGGCCATGTTAAAAGATAAAATTGCAGCGTTTATTGAAAAGATACGGTCAATCGATGGAGTGACAGCCTGCGCCCTTGTGTCACGGGATGGTATCATTGCCGGAAAATATTTTGACCGTGAATTCAACGAACCCTGGTTTGGTGCTCTTGCTGCGACCATTCTTGCATCAGCGGAATCGGCAGGAAATCTCATCAGTATGAAATCCATTGCGGCGGTTACGATACGTGCTGCGAATTCCTCTATTCTTGTCATGGGTGCAGGTGATCATTTTCTCATTGCTGCAACACTCAATGGCAATGCAAAGCAGGAAGAAGTATGTTCCCGTATCGGCCTTGTTGCTGCAGAGATAGGGCGGGTGATGTAAGTGTACACAATTCTCGTGGTTGATGACAGTCCTTTTATTGTTGATGTATTTGTTACGATGCTTGAACGGGGGGGATACCGTACCGTTGCTGCATACGGTGGTGAAGAATGTCTGGAGATCCTCAAAACGGTCACACCGGATCTCATCCTTCTCGATATTATGATGGAGCCCATGGACGGGTGGGAGACGCTGGAAAAGATAAAGGAGAACCCGGTTACAAAAGAGATCCCCGTGCTCATGCTCACGGCAAAACAGCTGACTCCGACCGAAGCGCAGGAGTATGGGATCTTTATCGAAGATTACGTACTTAAACCCATCACCCACCGTGAGCTCTATGATGCAATCGAGCATGTGCTCAGCCGCCGGCAGACGATCCGATCTGATATGGATCGGGCCCGTCAGTCCGGGTTTGATCCTGATATGGTCAGTGAGTATGCCCAGCTTTCAAAGAGCATTGATGTCAACAAGCGGCTGATGAAGATCCTTGAAACCACCTATAATTTCAATGATTCAAAAGTCCGTGTCAGCGACGATATCTCACGGGCTTTAAAAAGCATGGATACCAACCTCAAGTTTCAGGAGGCCCGTCTCCAGCAGATCAAAGGTGATCTTGCCGGGAAAGTCTCATAAGGAAACTATTTGGAAATAGGCGTCTTATAAACATTTGAATAGTACTGCGGTGTATACCTGAGGATGCGGGGCTGTTTACCTGCAACGGACGGCGGCAAGCATCCTTCCAGTATGCCCCGAATAAAGGAGAAATCTCATGGATTCGACTATTCTGATCGTTGACGACAGTCCTTTTATCGTTGACGGACTCGCCGCCATACTTACCCGCAAGGGATATACGCCCCTCGCGGCTCATGGCGGGGATGAATGTATCCGAATCCTCCAGACCATGAAACCCGATCTGATTCTCCTTGATATTATGATGGAACCGATGGACGGGTGGGAGACGCTGGAAAAGATCAAAGCAAATCCTGCGACAAAAGAGATCCCGGTGCTGATGTTTTCGGCAAAGAAGATTACACCCGCTGAAGCACAGGAGCACAGCATAAATATCGATGATTTTGTCTCAAAGCCGGTGAGCCCGTCGCAGCTGCTGGACTCGATTCAGCGGATCTTTTCCCGAAGGAACGATGTGAAAGGCGAGATGCTCGCCGCTCAGAATAAGGGGCTTGATCCAGCGGTGATCGATGAATACTGCGCGCTCCGGAAGCGAATAGAAGTTGACAAGAACCTGCTGGTGGTGCTGAGGTCATCATGCGGGATGGATACGCCCGGACGTGATGTTTCCCGTGAAGATGTGGATGCAATCCGTAATCTTGAAGACCGGATTTACCAGACTGAACGACGGCTGCGGGAGATCAGCGACCTGATTGCAAAATCCCCATGAGCTGATCACGCAAATTTGTGTATTACTAGGGCAACGTTTATATGGTTTTCTGGCATTGTTATAATGCTGTACATCTTATTCCCAAGGGTTCGTAGCTCAGTTCGGTAGAGCGCCTGGCTTTTAACCAGGTGGTCGGGGGTTCAAATCCCTCCGGGCCCGTTACCACGATCCAATCGTGGATTTTTTGCGGTGATGCATCTGAGAGGCAATCGTTTCATCTTTAAGGGGGTTTTTCATTGAGCACCAAACTGAATGTGTTGAAGCACGTAATGGTGCCGGATCACCAGCTCATGAGCGAGGAGGAGGTTTCAGCGCTCCTGTCCCGCTACCATATTACTACCGAACAATTACCAAAAATTTACCATGACGATCCTGCTGTCAAATCTGTCGATGCAAAAGTCGATGATGTGATTCGGACTATCCGCAAGAGTCATACCGCCGGCAGGGCCGAAGCGTACCGACTCGTGATCAGGAGACCCAAGAAATAAGGCCGGGGGTGGTCTATCTGATTGACAGAAGTGTTTTATCGAGGGCATACTTTGCACGGGAGCATGTTGCGCGCCACCAGCTTGACTCCTTCAATTATTTTCTGACTGAAAATCTGCAGAAAGTGGTCAATGAGCAGAAGATCATCGAGACCGACATCGAGAACCGGGGCAAGAACAATGACCCGGTCTGGGTCGAACTCGGCACTATCGAGGTAAAAAGGCCGCTTGTGCGTGAAGCGGACGGATCGCAGGGCGAACTGTATCCATGCGAAGCACGCCTGCGCAACCTCACGTACGCGGCACCCATCCAGCTGGGCCTAACACTCGTGCATGGTGAGGACCGGCAGGAGCCGATCGTTACGACCATCGGGCAGCTGCCCATTATGGTCGGCTCGGTAGCCTGTAACCTGTACGGCATGAGCGATGACGAGCGTGTCTCCCATGGGGAGGACGCATTCGATCCGGGCGCCTATTTTATTGTCAACGGTACCGAGCGCGTGCTCATGACGTTGGAGGATCTTGCCTCCAACAAGATCATGACCGAGTTTACCGAGCGGTACAACGAGCGGATCTACGTCGCAAAAGTGTTCTCGCAGTTCCGGGGATACCGTGCGCTCGTGGTTGTCGAGAGGAACAAGAAGAACCTGCTCGAAGTCTCGTTCCCCTCTGTAGCGGGACACCTGAAATTTGTCGACCTGATGCGTGCACTGGGTATGACAAACGACCAGGAAGTCGTCAACGCGGTCTCGACCGATGAGGATATTCTCACCTTCATGATGCAGAACCTTGAAGAGAGTGAGTGCGACTCTGTCGAGGGTGGCGTCATGTATGTGGGTAAGAAACTTGCCCCCAACCAGACCAAGGATTACCAGAAGAAGCGCGCCGAATTCGTGCTTGATAACTACCTGCTTCCGCACCTCAACTATGCGCTTCCCGCTACGCTGAAGGAAGGCGACGAGGGCTATGCCGAAGCGGTTGCATCAGTCCGGCTAGCGAAGGCCCACTTCCTTGGCCGGATGGCAGAGGCCTGCTTTGACCTTGTCTTAAACAAGCGCAGGATCGATGACAAGGACCACTACTCGAACAAACGGCTCAAACTGGCCGGCGACCTTATGGAGGATCTCTTCCGTATCTCGCTCAACCGGCTGACCCGTGATATCAAGTACCAGCTTGAACGGGCGAGCATGCGGCACCGCGACCTGTCGATTGCAACGGCAGTCCGGGCCGATGTCCTCACCGAGAGGCTGCTCCACCCGCTTGCCACCGGTAACTGGGTCGGCGGAAGGACCGGGGTATCCCAGCTCCTCGACCGCATCGACCACATGGCCGTGCTCTCGCACCTGCGCCGTGTCATCTCCCCACTCTCGCGCTCACAGCCTCATTTCGAAGCCCGTGACCTGCATCCGACCCAGTGGGGCCGGATCTGCCCGAGTGAGACTCCAGAAGGGCCGAATTGTGGTCTGGTCAAAAACTTCGCCCAGATGGTCGAGATCAGCCAGGGTGTTGATGATGAAGAGGAGATCATGCGCATCCTGCATACGCTCGACGTCGAGCAGATCCGGGGTGAGGTACGATGAAGAAGTCACGCGTGTTTGTAGACGGAGCATTGGTTGGTCTTGTCGATGACCCGAAAGCCCTGGTGGAGAATATCCGGGCCATGCGCCGCCAGGGTGCCATCTCCTCTGAAGTCAATGTCTCATACAAGGAATTCAACGGCGATGTTATTCTTCTGACCGACCGTGGCCGCGCCCGTCGACCTCTTATCGTCTTAAAAGACGGCAAGAGCCTCATCAGCGACGAGGATATCAAAAAGCTCGCGAAAAAGGAGATCGATTTCTCCTACTTCGTGAAGCACGGGATGATCGAGTTTCTCGATGCCGAGGAGGAAGAAGATCTCTACATCGCGATGAACCCCGAGGATATCACGCCCGAGCACACGCATCTGGAGATCGATCCCTCGCTTATCCTTGGTATCGGTGCGGCACATGTCCCGTTCCCTGAACATAATGCAAGTCCGCGTGTTACAATGGGTGCTGGGATGGTCAAGCAGGCGCTCGGGTTTGGCTCGGCAAATATGAAGCTCCGCCCCGATACCCGTGGTCACCAGCTTCATTACGTTCAGAAACCACTCACCCACACCCAGACCTCCGAATTGATCGGATCGGACGACCGGCCTGCAGGGCAGAACTTTGTTGTTGCTATCCTGTCCTACGAAGGCTACAACATTGAAGATGCGCTCATCTTCAACAAGGCCTCGATCGACCGGGGTCTTGGCCGTTCGCATTTCTACAGGACCTACGAAGGGGAAGAGCGCCGGTATCCCGGTGGCCAGATCGACCGGATCGAAGTTCCGGATGAAGATGTCAGCGGGGCTCACGGTGCGGAGTCCTACAAGAATCTTGATGAGGATGGTGTCATTAACCCCGAGACGATCGTCGCGGAAAAGGATGTCCTGATCGGGAAAACCTCCCCGCCACGGTTCCTGGAAGAACCCTCAGGAGAACTCATCGCGGTGGAGAAGCGCCGCGACACGTCCGTCACCATGCGCAGCAACGAACATGGTATTGTCGACACGGTCATTATCACCGAAGGTGAGAACAGTTCCCGCCTCGTCAAGGTGCGGACCCGTGACCTGCGTGTGCCCGAGATCGGCGATAAGTTTGCATCCCGTCACGGTCAGAAAGGGGTTATCGGCCTGATTGCAAGTCAGGAAGATATGCCCTTTACCGAGAGCGGACTCTCCCCGGACCTTGTTATCAACCCACATGCAATCCCGAGCCGTATGACCATCGGGCATATGCTTGAGATGATCGGCGGCAAGGTCGGGTCACTGGAAGGCCGGCGGATCAACGCCACCGCATTTGGCGGCGAGCGGGAAGCAGATCTCCGTGAATCACTTAAGAAACTCGGCTACTCCCATACCGGCCGTGAAGTGATGTACGATGGTATCACCGGCAAGGCGTTCAAGGCCGATGTCTACATCGGTGTGATCTACTACCAGAAACTGTACCACATGGTCAGTTCCAAGATGCATGCACGGTCCCGCGGGCCGGTACAGGTGCTTACCCGCCAGCCGACTGAAGGCCGTGCCCGTGAAGGTGGTCTCCGGTTCGGTGAGATGGAGCGTGATGTCATGATCGGCCACGGTGCCGCGATGGCATTAAAAGAACGCCTGCTCGATGAGTCTGATAAGGTGCAGGAATATGTCTGCGCCCGGTGCGGGATGGTGGCAATGCTTGATCGTAAGCGCAACATGACCCGGTGTCTTGCCTGCGGTAACGAGACTGATATCTACCCGGTCGAGATGAGTTACGCGTTCAAGCTCCTGCTGGATGAAATGAAGAGCATGGGGATAGCACCCCGCCTGAGATTAGAGGACGTCGTATAGGAGGTGCGTCATGCCAAGCCCAAAGAGAATCGGAAAAATTGAGTTCGGATTGCTGTCTCCAAAAGAGATCCGGGAGATGAGTGTCAGGAAGATCATCTGGGCAGATACCTATGATGATGACGGCTTCCCCTATCCCCAGGGACTTATGGACTTAAACCTCGGTGTCATTGACCCGGGGCTGCGGTGTAAGACCTGCGACCAGAAAGCAAGCGACTGCCCGGGGCATTTCGGGCACATCGAGCTTGCAAAGCCCGTTATCCATGTCGGATACACCCGGCTTATCAGGAAACTCCTGCGTGTCACCTGCCGATCCTGCGGCCGGGTGCTCCTGTCCCCTGATGAAGTGGAAAAGGTAGTCGGGACTGACGAGGATCAGACCGGTGACCAGATCTCGGAAAAGGATGTGAAAAAGGAGCGCATCTGCCCGCACTGTGGCGAACAGCAGCTCAAGATTAACTTCGAGAAGCCAACCACGTTCTCCGAAGTGATGGTAGAGGAGGGGAAGAAGGTCGAGCACAAGCTCACCCCCGCTGATATCCGCGCCCGCCTTGAAAAGATCCCGGACGAAGATCTGATTCCTCTCGGAATCAACCCGAAGGTCGCCCGGCCCGAGTGGACGATCCTCACCGTGCTCCCGGTTCCTCCGGTTACGATGCGGCCGTCAATTATCCTTGAGAACGGTCAGCGGTCGGAAGATGACCTCACCCACAAGCTCGTGGATATCATCCGTATCAACCAGCGGTTCAAGGAGAACCAGGATGCAGGGGCACCCCAGCTGATCATCGAGGATCTCTGGGAACTGCTGCAGTACCATGTGACGACATACCTGGACAATGAAGTTGCCGGGTGTCCGCCGGCACGCCACCGCAGCGGCAGGCCGCTTAAGACTCTCTCCCAGCGGCTTAAGGGTAAGGATGGGCGGTTCCGTGGCTCACTGTCCGGTAAGCGTGTGAACTTCTCCTCGCGTACCGTCATTTCCCCGGACCCGAACCTTTCGGTAACGGAAGTTGGTATCCCCCTTGCTGTTGCAAACGAGATGACGATCCCTGTACGGGTCACCCCATACAATATCGAGGAACTCAAGCAGATCGCACGAACCGGCCCGCTCCGCCCCGACGTCAATTCCCCCTGCGGTGCAAACTACGTGATCCGGCCGGATAACCGCCGTCTCCGTCTGGGCGCAGATAACCTTGACACGGTTGCCGACATGATCGAACCCGGCTGGATGGTCGAACGCCATTTACGCGGCGGCGATATCGTGCTCTTTAACCGACAGCCGTCCCTGCACCGGATGAGCATCATGGCGCACCGGGTAAAAGTCATGGACGGCCGGACCTTCCGGCTCAACCCCGCTGTCTGCCCGCCATATAACGCCGACTTCGATGGGGATGAAATGAACCTGCACGTCCCCCAGACCGAAGAGGCCCGGGCAGAAGCATTTATCCTCTGTTCAGTTCAGGAAAACATTCTCTCGCCCCGTTTCGGCGGTCCGATCATCGGAGGTATCCACGACCATATCTCGGGTATCTTCATGCTGACCCACGATATGCGCTGGTTCAACAAGGAAGAGACCCTCTACCTCTTAAAGCCGGTAAAGATCGAGCACATGCCCCCGGCCGGCAAGACTGAGGACGGTATTGAGTACTGGAGCAACAAGCAGGTATTCTCCCAGATCCTTCCCGACGCACTCAACATGGTCTTCAAAGCCAGTTCCTGCCAGAACTGCGACACCTGCAAGAAAGAACTCTGCGAACGTGACGCATATGTCCGGATCTTTGACGGGAGACTGGAGTCGGGAACCATCGATAAGAAAGCAATCGGTGCGTTCGACGGCCAGATTGTCAACCGTATCATCCGGGTATACGGTATGAAACGTGCGACGGAGTTTATCGACCAGGTAACAAAACTCTCCATCCGGGGTATCATGTTCGATGGTTTCTCGTTTGGTATTGACGACGAGGATCTCTCCAAGACCGAGTACGGCCAGATTGACGATGTGTTGAAGACAGCCGCGCTCGATGTCACCCGCAGGATCAAGATCTACGAGGACGGCCAGCTTGAGCCGATGCCCGGGCGTACCATTGAAGAGACGCTCGAGATGCAGATCATGCAGGTGCTCGGGAAAGCACGTGACCTGACCGGTCAGATTGCAGGCCGTCACCTCGGTCTCGGGAACAGCGCTGTCGTGATGGCAGTCTCCGGTGCCCGTGGTTCAATGCTGAACCTGACCCAGATGGCCGGTTGTATTGGCCAGCAGTCAGTTCGTGGTGAGCGTATCGTCAGAGGTTACGATGACCGCACGCTCCCGCACTTCAAGAAGGGTGACCGGGGTGCCGATGCCCACGGGTTTATCGCGCACAGTTACAAGGGTGGCTTAAATCCGACCGAGTTCTTCTTCCACGCCATCGGTGGCCGTGAAGGGCTTGTCGATACGGCAGTCCGTACTTCCCAGAGCGGTTATCTCCAGCGCCGTATGATTAACGCACTGCAGGATCTCAAGGTTGCCTATGATGGCACCGTGAGGACAACCGGCGGACGGATTATCCAGTTCCAGTACGGCGAGGACAGCACCGACCCCACGAAGAGTGCATTCGGGGACCCGGTCGATGTCAGAGGCATTGTTGAAGCCGTGCTCAAGGAGGAGGTATAACATGCTGTCGGACAAGTACGAAAAGAAGATCGAGGCTGCAGACCTCCTGCCAAAGACCAAGGACCAGCTGCGCACTTTCCTTGACGGAAAAGAGATTACCGACGCACAGTTCAAGGAAATCCTGGATCGTGTCATAAAGGAGTACCTCTCGACCCGTATCGAGCCCTGCGAGGCAGTCGGTGTGATCGCCGCACAGTCGATCGGTGAACCAGGTACCCAGATGACGATGCGTACCTTCCACTACGCCGGTGTCGCGGAAATCAACGTGACACTGGGTCTGCCCCGGCTCATCGAAATCATGGATGCGCGAAAAGAGCCCAGTACCCCGACCATGACCGTCTACCTCGAACCTGAGTTTGGCGTCGACCGGGACCGGGCGCGTGAGGTCAGCTGGCAGATCGAGGCGGCACCGCTCCATGAATTCGGTGATATCACCACCGATATGGAGAACATGCAGGTGGTCGTCCACCTCAACACCAAGGTCTGCGACAAGCGTAAGATCTCACCAGCAGAGATCATGGACGTCGCGCCAAAGAAGATCCGCGACCGCCGGCACTACCGCGATTTCGAGCATGATATCGACGAGGCAAAGGCAACCATTATCTTCACTCCCAAGGACCGGGAAAGCTACCAGAACCTCTTCCAGCTTGCAGAGCACGTGAGAAATGTCATTGTCCAGGGTATTGACGACATCCTCCGGGTTGTCGTCAGGAAAGAGACCGGGGAGTATATACTTTATACTGAAGGCTCCAACCTAAAAGACGTATTTGATGTCGTGGGTGTAGATACCACACGGACACGCACCAACAACATCAGTGAAATCGCCCAGGTACTCGGTGTCGAAGCAGCGAGGAATGCGATCATTCACGAGGCACAGTCAACCCTGAATGAACAGGGTATCCTTGTGGATGTCCGGCATATTATGCTCGTTGCTGACATGATGTGCATGGAAGGCGAAGTCAAGCAGATCGGCCGGCACGGCATTGCCGGTGAGAAGGAAAGTGTCCTCTCCCGGGCCGCGTTCGAAGTGACCGTTAACCACCTGCTCGATGCCGCGGTCGCGAATGAGACCGATGAACTGAGCGGTGTCACCGAGAATGTCATTGTCGGCCAGCCGATCCAGCTCGGTACCGGTGATGTCAAACTGGTGGCTGTTAAACAACTCGACAACTAAAGATTAAATCAGGACAAACTAAAACTACCAAGGAGAATTGCAAATGGATTTTAACGCTTCATTGAGAAGAGCGATCAAGACCGGAGATGTTATTCTCGGTCAGAACAACACAGAAAAATGCGTAAAAGAGGGCAAGGCCCAGATGGTCGTCATCGCGGCAAACTGCCCGGAGAACTTTAAAAACCAGCTCACAGGGTATGAAAATATCTTCATCCACACGTTTGAGGGGTCGAGCGTGGCGCTCGGCAAGGCATGTGGTAAACCATTCATGGTGAGCACGCTTGCCATCGTCAGCCCCGGCGAGTCAGATATTCTCTCCCTCAAGAGGACGGCATGATATGGTCGAAGTCAAACTGACTGAAGACTGTATGCGCCTGATCTCCCAGTTCGAATCTTTGACGGGTGCGGGAAGTCGCGACTGCGTCATTGATGAACGCAACGAGAGACTGATCTTTGTTGTGAACCCTGGGGACATGGGGCTTGCGATTGGGAAGAAGGGGGCATCCATCAAGAAGGCCTCTGAAGTGATGGGGAAGAAGATCGAGGTTGTGGAATATAACAGCAACCCCGAGCAGTTTTTAAGAAACTGTTTCTTACCTGCCAAAGTAACGAGCATTGTCTTTACCGGTGAACCCGGTGAGCAGTCTGCGACAGTTGATGTCGGTGACGAGGACCGGGGCATTGCGATTGGTAAAAACGGTAAAAATATCTTCAAGGCAAAAAAACTGGCACTGCGGCAGTATAACATCGTGGATGTGCAGATTCTCCAGAAACCGGGAGACGAATCCGCACTTCCGGCTGAAGACCAGTAATCTCTATTTTTTCTTTCTCTCGTTGAATGGTGTACGGAGTGTCAATAGTGTTGATACTCCCGGTGACTGCAGCCTGTCACACATGATAACGAAAAAGGACGGGCTTGGGGGGATTCGAACCCCCGACGTCCGGGTTAGAAGCCCGGCGCTATGTCCAGGCTAAGCCACAAGCCCTTGTGACGCCTATTAAGTTCGTGTTCCGGGCTAATTAATCTGTGTCCCTGACCAACATCAGTCAGGTTTTTTCCAGTCTGTCACGCACAGTCAGTTCCTACGTAAGATTCCCTTCATGTCACGTACCCATCAGGAGAATAATACACCTGTCCGGGTTCAGGTAATCCGCCCGGGCATGATCCGATTATTTTACAGGATTATATCAGATGCTTTATTATGAAACAGGAAAAGGGTTGTACAATATGAATCATTCAGTCCTCAGGGTATTCTTAACGGGAATGATCCTGTTAATTGTATGTATGGTGCCCGTTGCGGCCGATCCCCCGACGATCTCCGGTATAAATCCTTCATCGGGCTATAACAGCGGCACGCTCACCAATGTCGTGATCTCCGGATCGAACTTCAACCTGACCTCAAGTCTCGGATCTGTCGTGCTCATGAAATCCGGTCAGAGCAATATCACTGCAACGATCCCTTCACCGGGGAGCCGTAACTCGACGCTTACCTGTAATTTTCCGCTCTACGGTGCAGCTGCCGGGACCTGGGACATTGTCGTGACCAACCAGGACGGGAGTTATACACGCTATTCCAGCTTTACCGTTCAGAGCACAATGACACTGACCTCGGTCACCCCTTCCACAGCACAGGCTAATACATCGAGCGTGGGAGTTACCGTTGCGGGCACCGGCCTGTCATCTGTCTCCAGCCTGTACCTTTTCAATTCGAATTACAATAACCGCAGTGCGAGTCTTGGTAATCTGGCCGCAACGTCTGTAACCGGCACGTTTGACCTGACGACCGTAAGTCCGGATACGTACCAGATCTGCGTCAAAGACTCAACCGGTGCCGAGAAGTGCGGGCTGTCCTTTGTGGTTACTACCGATAAGGTAGGAACCATCGATCTCTCCTCCACGCCCTCCGGTGCAAGTGTCTATGTGGATTCTACCTACAAGGGAACATCGCCCTGTATCATCCCGGGACTTTCCGCTGGAACCCACACGGTCAAACTCACCATGGACGGGTATTCCACCTGGTCAAAGTCCGTCAAGGTGACGTATGGCAGCAATACGACCATTGTCGCCGATCTCTCCCAAGCGGTGACGGTAACGGCGACCACGGTACCGACTTCGACGCCAACAACGGTAAAAACCTCGCTTAAGGTGACCACGGCGAAGGTGCCGACATCCTGGGCCAAGCCGACGACAACAAAAGCGTCCCCGGTTGAAGGGCTCGTTATCGTCGGTGCAGTCGGCCTTGCCGCACTCGTGCTCCGCAGGACCGTCTGATCGTCTCTAAAAATACCCTTTTTTTACCGGGTACCGGTGTTATCAGGAACCGGTGTGTCCGGAAAACCACGATTAAAAAAAGGTAAAAAGTGAATGCAGTTCATCCCGCATGATAACACGAGGACTTGAGTACTTCCACATGGGTCGGGGCACAGAGACTTTCATGGAAAACTTCCTTTACCACGGATGAGGAACAATATTTGACCTGCACCCGGGCTGACATTCGTTCTCGTTCCTCAAAATACAATCCTTGGGAGTATTCCACAATCCGTTTCATGGAGATCACCGATGAGAGAAGATCCACGCAGATCCCGGCATCCCCCGGGCCTAAGTCTTCAATATCGATCGATGTCATGAAGATGTGGACCTCGGGCCCGGGCTCGACACCGGCAATGGTCACAATGTTATGGGCACTCTGAAGCTCGATGGTGCGGGGTTTTCCCGTCCGGAGATCCCGGATCACTTCTGGAGATATACCGGTTAACGCAGCGCATTTCATCGTGAATCACCCGTACATTGGCAGATCTTTTTTCGGCGTCGTGTCTGCCGACTGCTGGACTTCTTCGGAAAGCTTGTGCATGCTCTGTTCGATCTCCTCTGCCTGCTCTAAAAGCGGCTTGACATCGAGGCCGAGATTGTACATCTTGTTGAGCACTTCTATGGTTGCCGCAGATGAACGCGGGTCGGGTGCATTGACGGTCTCCCCAAGGAGTCCGTAGGCCGGGATGCCCCGGATCTTGCATCCAGTCAGGATACTTGATGCGATTCCCGAGATACTTCCGATGGGCAGGATTTCCGTGTGGTCCTCGATACGCTTGAGTGCATCGGGTGTCGTCGCAACGCCGAACACGCGCTTCTCCGGTTCGTTGGTCACGATCCCGGCGATGGTAAGCACCTCCTTTGGCTTGAACGGCGCGAGCCAGTCAAGGATGCCGTTTGAGATCTCGTAGCAGATCATGGGGTGGATGGGGATGTCGGCCACGATTGCTGCGATATCATTTTTCATGTACAACCGGACCGGATCGTTTATAACGCCCTTATTCATCATGGCAAGAGGGGGGAAGTACCGGGAGGTCATGGTGCCGGCCAGTTCAAACTCGAGCTGGTCGACCAGATACTGGAGAGCGATAGTACCGACCAGTCCGCTCCCGGGGAACCCCATCAGTACCGAAGTACCTTCGCCGGGAAGCGGTTTTGAAAAAATTCTGAGATCATTCGAGGAATCGGTCGTCATTAAATTAACATACACGCACTACCTAAAAAAGTGTATGCAGGAGTACCCCATAAAAAGAGGCCTGACAAAGGACCTCGAGGCGCGTACGGTAGCAGAACTTAAGAACTGGTTTGGGGTTGAACCGGAGAAGACCGGGAACTCTTACCGGATACGGTACGGCGCCTTAAAACGGCTGGAAGCAACCTGTGGTGCGGGGGGAAAGACCATAGTTCTGGACACAGAATCGGATACCGCCGCCAGCGATGAGGTTATCATCGATACGAACAAGCGTTTCAGAAAGTTTCTGGATGCAGTGACGGGTTTCTCAACAAAG
>Ga0209098_1001109_pt1 | contig 26692 bp, 14 predicted proteins | sample AD_JPNHW1_MetaG_FD_184429 | JGI IMG/M metagenome (GOLD analysis project Ga0209098, IMG submission 184429) | Active sludge microbial communities of municipal wastewater-treating anaerobic digesters from Japan - AD_JPNHW1_MetaG (SPAdes) (version 2) | ecosystem: Engineered > Bioreactor > Anaerobic...
GATGGAAGCCATGCTGTTCCGGTGATTGAAGACAACAACACTGTTTACTTTATATACAAAGGAATTGCTTCTTCGGTCAGCGTAGCCGGCGACGCAACGGCTTGGGCGCCAACACTGGGGATGCAGAAAATCGCCGGTACCGGTTATTGGTTTGCCAAAGCACAATATGAAGCCGATGCACGCTTAGAGTATAAAATTGTTGTGGACGAAACCAACTGGAAACTCGACCCGATGAATGAGCGGGTTGCTCACGGCGGCATGGGTGACAATTCGGAACTGCTGATGCCACAATATGTTCCGCCATTTTACATTTACGAACGTGATGTTGTACCCTGGGGAACCTACTCTGATACAACTATTTACAGCAAATACCTCAAAGAAAACCGTCAGCTTCGTATTTACCTGCCTCCGCGGTACGAAGTCACCGATGCGCTTTACCCGGTGATTATTTTCCATGACGGCTTCGAATTATTCGACAGGATGGCAGTTCGTAACGTGCTGGACAACATGACGTTTGAACGGAAGATCAAACCATTGATCGCCGTGTTTGTGCAACCCATCCACCGCGACCAGGAATATTCAGGGAAACTGCAGAAAAAGTACACAAAGTTTATCACTGAGGAATTGGTAAGTTTTCTCAATAAGAACTACCGCACAGTTAAAGAACCCGGTTACAGGGCAACGGCAGGTATTTCGAACGGCGGGAACATTTCACTGTGGCTGGCCGCTTCAAGGCCTGATGTCTTTGGTAAAGCAGGAGCCCAATCGAGCAATGTTGAAAAGAATGTATTAAAGGCTTTCAGTAAAAACAGCTTTACCGGTTCCCGCATTTACCTGGATTTCGGGAAATATGATTTGCCTGTTTTAGTGCCTAAAATACAGAGCCTGAAACAAATTCTGGAACAGCGATCAATCCCGCACGTTTACAACGAATACCCCGAAGGGCACAATTGGGGCGCATGGCAGAAACATTTGCCCGAAATGCTGGAGTTTTTGTTTCCGAGGGATGGGGAATAAGTTCTCTTTCAACTCGTTTGATTTTCAATCACGCACTTCGTGTTACGCATTTTGCGTGATGACAATAATTCCGTGAAAGTTCCGGCCGTAATCTGTGTAAATTTGCAATTGGATTTCAAATTTACACAAGTCAGAACATAGGTTCTGTCATTTATGTGTATATTTGCAATTGGATTTCAAATATACACGTCATGGACTATATTTCAAGGATCATCGAAGCCGAGGTAAGAATACTTGAAAACCATTTCCCGGTCATTACACTTACCGGGCCGAGGCAGTCAGGGAAAACTACCCTGGCAAAGCAACTTTATCCTGAGTTGCCTTATTTTAATTTTGAAAACCCCGACCTGAGGTTGATTGCTAACGGCGATCCCCGTGCTTTTTTAACACCGATCCAACAAGGAGCGATATTTGATGAGGTACAGCATGTTCCCGAATTATTATCATATCTTCAGCAGATCGTTGATGACAACAGGAGTAATTCACGATTCATATTGACAGGAAGCAACCAGTTTGAATTGCTTGGAAAAACAGTTCAATCCTTAGCCGGCCGGACAGCTCTGTTGAAATTATTACCCCTGAGTCTTGAGGAGTTAAAGGGGCATTACAACCTGAATACTAACAGGTTAATATTGAACGGATTTTACCCGGGACTGTATAATCAGAATATTGACCCGATAAGATTTTACAGAAACTATTATGAAACTTATCTCGAAAGAGACCTCAGGCAAATGGTTCAGGTGAAGGACCTGAGCATGTTTCAAAAATTTATCAGATTATGCGCAGGCAGAACTGGAAATATATTTAATGCATCAGCAATTGCCAATGAAGTAGGAGTAGCAACAAATACAATTCAGGCATGGATGTCGGTGCTGGAGGCATCTTATGTTGTGATGCTGCTCAGGCCGTATTATAAGAACATTGGAAAAAGGCTCATCAAATCTCCGAAGATTTATTTTTATGACGTTGGTTTAGCCGCATATTTGCTTGGTATAGAAAATGAAAACCAGCTTTCGAGAGACCCGCTCCGGGGAGCCTTATTCGAAAACATGGTCATTATGGAAATGATAAAATACAGGTACAATCGTGGGTCTGACCATCAACTGTATTATTATCGTGACAGCCACCATAATGAAATTGATATTGTATTTGAAAAAGCCGGTGATTTTCATGCAATTGAAATAAAATCTGCCCAAACTTTTCACACCGATTTCCTGAAAGGATTCCGGACATCCCCAGGGCCTTCAGAAAAGCTTATAAAGACGGTATGCTACGACGGAGAATATGAAGGCACAATAAACGATTGCCAACTTCTGAACTTCAGAAATATTTCAGGCGTTCTTTAAAACTCCTTAAACCCGATAATCTCCCTAACATCCTTCACTGTTTTCGAAGCGCTGGCATGGGCTTTTTCCTTGCCCATATTCACCACTTTGTGGATATAGGCATCGTCCTGTAAGAGTTCAAGGATGCGTTCACGCAACGGAGTTGTGAATTTCACCACATCTTCGGCCAGTTGCTTTTTCAGGTCACCGTAGCGAATGTTGCAATTATTGTACGCTTCGTCGAAAAACTGCACCGTTTCGGGCGCCGAAAGGGCTTTCATCAGGTTGAAAAGGTTTTCAATAGCCTGTGGCTTCTTCTGGTGTGGTTTTGTGGGGCCGCTGTCGGTAACAGCACGCATCACCTTTTTGCGGATCACTTCAGGGGCATCAAACAGGAAGATAGCATTGCCTTCGCCTTCGCTTTTTCCCATTTTGGTACTGCCATCAAGTCCCGGGATTTTCACCAGAGATTCACCAAAATTGTATGCTACCGGTTCAGGGAAAAATTCAACATTGTACATGCGGTTGAACCTGTTAGCGAAAGTGCGGGTCATTTCGAGGTGTTGCTCCTGGTCCTTGCCCACAGGCACTTTGTGCGCCTTATGAATAATGATATCGGCAGCCATCAGCGTTGGATATGTGAGCAGGCCGGCATTCACATTGTCAGGCTGGGTGCGGGCTTTATCCTTGAATGATGTGCAGCGTTCCAGTTCTCCCTTGTAGGCATTCATGTTCAGGAACAGATAGAGCTCAGCCGTTTCCGGGATGTCACTCTGGAGATATAAAGTTGCCTTTTCGGGATCGAGGCCACAAGCCAGGTATTCAACAAGTACCTGTTTCACGTTGCCGTGAAGGTCATGCGGTGTAGGATGGGTGGTTAACGAATGATAATCGGCAATAAAGAAATAACAATGGTTCGTTTCCTGCATTTTCACAAAATTCCTCATCGCCCCGAAATAGTTACCGAGATGAAGATTACCTGTCGGGCGAATTCCACTGACTACTGTTTCCATTGTTATTTGTTTGATAATTAAATCTTTGAGATGAAGTTTCACTTTTCTTCAGGGTTGCAAAGATAGCAAAATGACCTGAATGAGAGCCCTGAGAAGTCGCAGCAACTCTAATGACAGCTATTACTTACAGCCAGGGATAGCAGGAGTTCTAGAATCTGATTCCCGCCCTGATGTCGATGAAATGAGCTTTGATTTTTTCTTTCTCATCGAGTTGCGGATAACTCGAGTAACTATACTGAACTTTGATCAAATACTGCAATTTGCGTGTTGTTTTGATGTTGTAACCAAATTCAAACTGGGTCTGATGGCCCATAACTGATCCGTCGCGGTGGCTTTCCCTGATTTTGTTGAGTAAAAGTCCATAACCAAGATAAGGTATCCATTTTTTGTCTTTCGCCAACTGGTGCCTCACGGTCCATCCATAGCAAAGCATCGACAACTCATTGGATGTATCGCTGCCCGGGATCATGGAAGTATAACCCAATGGAACCGAGATATATGCCGCTGGTTTACTTCCGTCAAGGCCACTGAGCTGCCATGCATAATCGATCAACAGACCCGTTCCGTGCTTTACATCCGTACTGAGGTTTTTCACAGATAGTAAATTTCTGTATCCCAGGTCAAATGAAATTTGTTTCGGGACCTTCTTTATTACAGTTTGTTGTGCCACAACGTTTCCAAAGCAAAGAAACAAGGACATAGCAATCAGGATCAGGGTATTTTTAACTTTCATAAGAAACTATTGATTTTTGCCGGGTAAAAACACTAACAAAGCCAGAAAAGCGGTATTTGATTCAGGAAGTTCAGTATCGAAGCAAAGTAAGCAAAAATATTTATCATAATTTGTTATTACGCAAACGTTTGCGGAGTTTTTGCACTGAGTAACCGAATACTTTTCTTATATCTTTGCAGGAAATAAACAGCAGATTCATGAAAAAGTTGACATTGTTTTTTGTTTTATCCCTGGCTGGATTATATCTCAGGGCACAAGTAACTATTGATCATGTTGAGCCTCCTTTCTGGTGGACGGGAATGCAGCAGCCGGTTGTTCAGGTTATGGTTCATGGGAAGAATGTAGGGAAAACACAGGCTTCGGTCAGTGCACCGGGTGTAAAACTGGTGAAATCACAATCCCCTGGTTCTGACTACATTTTTCTTGACCTCGAAATATCAAAAGATGCTAAGCCGGTAATCGTCAACATTGAATTTAAGGATGACAATACCACCGTAGCACGTTGGAACTATGAGCTGAAAGCCCGCGAAAACGGCTCGGCTCAGCGTAAAAGCTTCACAACTGCCGACAATTTCTACCTTATCATGCCCGACCGGTTTGCCAATGGCGACCCTGGCAACGATGATATGCCGGGAATGCTTGAAAAAGCCGACCGGAATAATCCCAACGGAAGGCACGGCGGCGATATCAAAGGCATAACCGATCATCTCGATTATATAAAGAAGCTTGGTGCTACAACAATCTGGTGCACTCCGCTGCTCGAAAACAACATGCCGGCCTACTCATATCATGGCTATGCTATCACTGATTATTATAAAACTGACCCCCGTTTCGGAACGAATGAAAACTACCGCGAAATGGTTGCCGAAGCTCACCGTAAAGGGCTAAAAGTTGTTATGGACATGGTTTTCAACCACTTCGGCACAAGCCACTGGTGGATGAATGACCTGCCGCAGAAAGACTGGGTGAACCAATGGCCGGAATTTACGCGCTCAAACTATCGTGCAGCAGTTGTAACTGATCCCTACGCATCGGAATATGATATGAAAAAAATGGCCGATGGCTGGTTTGATGTCACCATGGCCGATTTCAACCAAAGAAACAACTTCGTTGCCACTTATCTCATTCAGAATAGTATCTGGTGGATTGAATATGCTGGTCTTGACGGCATCCGCCAGGACACATATCCTTATCCTGACAAGGATTTTATGGCGCAATGGATGAAACGGCTGCATGAAGAATACCCTAATTTCAACGTCGTGGGCGAGGCCTGGCTCAATACTCCTGCGCAACTTGCTTACTGGATGGACAAGGCAAAAAATAACGATGGTTACCGAAGCTACCTCACCAATGTGTTCGATTTTCCGCTCATGTTCGCGATTCAAAAGGCTTTCAGCGAAAACGAAGGCTGGGACACCGGACTCACCCGCCTTTACGACATGCTGACCATGGATGTTGTGTATTCCGATCCTTCAAACATGATAGTTTTTGCTGATAATCATGACATTGAGCGAATGTACCCGGTACAAAAAAGTGTTGAGAATGTGAAAATGGCACTGGCTTTTCTCTGCACCACCCGCGGAATTCCTTTGTTTTATTATGGTACCGAAGCCCTGAGCGACCGCGGTTCATTGGAAGGTGATGCCGGAAAACGCAAGGATTTCCCCGGAGGCTGGAATGGCGACAAAGTGAATATGTTTACCGGCGAAGGCATTTCGAAAGACCAGAAAGAGGTTTATAATTACATGAAAACCTTACTCAACTGGCGCAATGGCAGCGAAGTAGTGCAAAAAGGCAAGCTTACCCACTTTATTCCTGAGGACGGCATTTATGTGTATTTCAGAACGTTGGGCGACGACCAGGTAATGGTGCTCATGAACAACAATAAAAAGGAAAAGAAAGTCGAAACCGGTCGCTTCGGCGAGAAACTCCAGGGTTACAAACGTGGCACCGACGCCATATCGGGAGCAACTGTGAGGAAACTTGAAAAAATCGAAGTTGAAGGCAAATCAGTGAGAATCATTGAACTATCAAAATAATAAGGGCGGTTTTATCATTCCTGTTATCAAAAACTGAATTGCATTATGCCTGAAAACAAACGTGGCAGATCAAAGTTGTTTATCTTCTTTTCGCTGCTCATCGCATCTATTGCAGGTTCAGCCATCTCCGCGCAGGAGGTCAGGCTTGAACCTGAAAATCCGCCGGTTGATGCAACAATAACCCTATATTTCAATGCCGCCGAAGGTAACCAGTCGCTTAAGGACTACACAGGAGATGTTTACCTGCATACCGGCGTTATTACCAACAAAAGCCTCGATGGCCATGACTGGAAATATGTGGTAGGTAACTGGGGAACGGATGACAAGCGCGTGCTGATGAAACGCGAAGGCCCCAATTTGTATTCGTTCACGATGCAGATCAGGTCGTTTTATTCGCTGCGTAATGACGATATTGCCCGTCAACTGGCATTTGTTTTCAGGAATGCTGATGGTACGCTGGTAGGAAAAACCGCTGAAAACGAAGACATTACCGTTCCGGTGAACGGATACAAACCTCCGGTAACCGGCCAGGTTGAGCGCAGTTTTAAACCACGCAAGTTGTTATCACTCGAAGAAACAGCCGATGGCTGGAAAGCCCGAACAGATAATGGCATCATTGGCATCCGCCCGTTTTCTGATAAAATAGTCGAAGTAACCTATTACCCTGCTGACAGTTATACTCCCGATAAGTCACATGCAGTAGTTGAAATTCCGGGCCAGGTGGTTCGTAAAACAAACAGAACCGCCGCCGGTTACGTACTTGAATCTGGGAACCTGAAACTATTGCTGAATACTGAACCGTTCGCCATCTCGTTCATTTCATCTGCTGACACACTGCTCAAAGAAGAATGCGGTTTTTACACCGAAACCGGCAATTCAGGGATCAGGTTCAGGCTCAATAAGGACGAGATTATTTATGGTACCGGCGAAAGGGCCCTGCCGATGAACCGGCGCGGATACAGGCTGGCCCTCTACAACCGTCCTTTTTATGGATACGAAATGGGTGCTTCGATGCTGAATTATTCGATGCCGCTCACATTCTCGTCAAAAAAATATGCCCTGTTGTTCGACAACCCTCAGAAGGGCTATGTCGATATCGGCAAAACCGAAAAAAAGGTGATGGAATGGGGAACCATTGGGGGAACGCTCCGGTACTATTTCATTGCCGGAAACAACTGGCCTGAGATTACCCGGCAATATACTTTTTTGACCGGTAACCAGCCACTGCCTCCTCGCTGGGCATTCGGCAACCTGCAGAGCCGCATGGCCTACCGGAACCAGCAACAGGCCGAAGAAACGGTTGACCTGATGCTGAAGAAGAAGTTCCCTATGGATGCTCTCATTCTCGACTTCTACTGGTTTGGCGACAGCATTCAGGGACATCTGGGCAAACTCGACTGGTTCAAGCCTGCCTGGCCCGACCCTGTTGGCATGATTTCAAAGTTCAGGAAACTGGGAATAAAGACTATTCTCATCACTGAGCCTTACATAATCGACACGGTTGCCAATTATAAAGATGCTGATGCTCATGGTATTTTTGTAACCGATAGCACCGGAAAAACATACCTGGATAAGCAATTCTATTTCGGCCCCGGCAGCCTCATCGATATTTTCAAGCCTGAAGCCCGTGACTGGTTCTGGCAAAAATACAATGCCCGCATTAGGGAAGGTGTAGCCGGTTGGTGGGGAGACCTGGGAGAACCTGAGAGCCACCCGTCGGACATACGTCATGTTAATGGCAAAGCTGATGAGGTGCATAATATTTACGGGCACTACTGGGACAAATTCCTGTTCGACAAATATGCCGAAAACTATCCCGGAACCAGGTTGTTTCACCTGCAGCGTTCAGGTTTTGCAGGTACACAGCGTTATTCAGCTTTCCCCTGGACCGGTGATGTTTCGAGAAGCTGGGGCGGATTCCAGGCGCAGTTGCCATTGCTACTCACCATGAGTATGAGCGGATTGGGATACATCCATTCCGATGCCGGGGGATTTGCCCAGGGTGTGCGTGATGATGAACTATACACCCGCTGGCTTCAATTTGCCGTATTCACGCCTATACTTCGTCCACACGGTTCCAACCATCCCAGCGAGCCGGTTTACTGGAATGAGAAAACCCAGGAAATTGTCAGGAACTACATGAACCTCCGCTATGCCATGCTCCCTTACAACTATACCCTGGCATGGCAGAACAGTACCACCGGCGCCCCGCTTATGAGGCCGCTTTTCTACCAATATCCCGGTGATACAACCACTTTCAAAATCCAGGATGAGTATATGTGGGGAGATGATTTCCTGGTGGCTTCGGTCATTGAAAAAGGCCTGAAATCGCGGAAAATATACTTTCCGGAAGGTGACTGGTACGATCTGCACCGTGATATGAAATATCATGGGAATCAATGGATTGACTATTCTCTGAAACTCGAGGAATCACCTGTTTTCATTCGCGGAGGAAGCTTTATTCCGTTCACGGATACAATTTCTTCAACTGATTATTATGACGCTTCGCATTACACGGTCTGGTATTTCCCCCAGGCAAAATCATTGTATGAGCAATATGAAGACGACGGAAAGGACAATTTTGCGCTCCGTGACAAGCGGTTCGAAATCATCCGCTACGAAGGCATCAGGGAACAGGGTAAAACCATTGTTTCAATTTCCCGGAAAGGAAAATGGAAAGGGATGACTTCCAAAAAACATATTACCCTGAAGATTCCGATGATGAAACCACCCGCAACAGTAACCCTTCAGGGGAGAAGCATATCGGAAAGCAACCGGAGTTATGACGGCCATTGGCTAAGCATTGAGGTCATTGTTAAGAAACAGCCAGTCGAAATTACGATAACCGACTAATAATCAATTAAAACCGTATATATGAAAAGAATAATCATCATGTTGTCGTTGCCGGGACTGCTTTCGATCTGCCTGTGCTCCTGCAAAACCAAACCGGCGGCTGACATCAAAGCCAATTATCCTGACTGGGTGAAGAATGCCGTGATTTATGAAGTAAACACTCGTCAGTACACCCCCGAAGGAACTTTTAAAGCATTTGAAACTCATCTTCCGCGCCTCAAGGAGCTTGGGGTTGATATCCTGTGGTTTATGCCAATTCATCCTATCGGTGAACTTAACAGGAAAGTGCCGGAAGGCATGAAATCGAGCCTCGGAAGCTACTATTCCGTTCGCGATTACAAGGGAGTCAATCCTGAGTATGGCACCAAAGAGGATTTCACGAACCTGGTGAAAAAAGCCCATGAAATGGGGTTCAAAGTAATCATTGACTGGGTGGCGAATCATTCGGCGTGGGACAATGCGTGGGTAACCGAACACCCTGACTGGTACGTAAAAGACAGTGTAACCGGGAAAATGCTCGCTCCTTTCGACTGGACTGATTGTGCCAAACTCAATTACAAAAATCCGGAGATGCGCAAGGAGATGATCGCGTCGATGAAATACTGGGTCGAAAAATGTGATATTGATGGTTTCCGCTGCGATGTGGCCGGTGAGGTTCCGGTTGACTTTTGGGAACAAGCCCGCGTGGAACTTGAGAAAACCAAGCCCATGTTTATGCTCGCCGAAAACGAAGACAAACCCGAGCTCCTCACAAAAGCCTTCGACGCCAATTACGGCTGGGGCATGCATCATGTCATGCATAACGTTGCACAGGGTAAAGACTCAGTTTATTCAATTGTGAAACAAGTACTTAAAGCTGACTCTGTTACACCGAAGAATACCTTCCAGATGAATTTCATCACCAATCATGATGAAAACTCCTGGAACGGAACCGCAAAAGAAAAATTCGGTGCCGGCGAAAATGCATTTGCAATACTTACCTATACGCTTCCGGGCATGCCTTTAATTTACAGCGGCCAGGAAGCTGGACTCGATCACAGGCTTAAGTTTTTTGTAAAAGATACCATTGACTGGACTAAGAATGATTTTTCTCCTTTTTACAAAAAGCTGAATGAGCTGAAACACTCCAATGAAGCACTTTGGAATGCCCCGTTTGGTGGCACTTTCGAGATGATAAAAAATAATCAGCCGAAGAAGGCACTGTCGTTTATTCGCGAAAAAGGGAAAAGCAGGGTAGTAGTAATTGCAAACCTGAGCAACGAGAAAGTTACAGTAAACCTTAAAGGCAGCAAAGCCGACGGTGAATACACCGATGTTTTCAGCGGGGCGAAGTTCACGCTCAACTCCTCAAACCTTAACCTCACCCTGGAACCCTGGGGCTACTGGGTGATGGAAGCAAAATAAATATTTGCCATAAAAGAAGCCCGGCATTACAAAATGCCGGGCTTCTTTTTGTTATCTCAGTGTCATTTATCCTCCACAAACAGGACCATGACGGCAGCAATTATCATTGAAACACCTCCGAGCACAAGGGCGTAAATTGCTTCTCCACCGAAAAGGCTCTTCACAAAAAAACCAAGGATACTTGCCGCCAGCAGTTGAGGAATTACAATGAAGAAATTGAAAATTCCCATGTAAGTTCCCATTTTATTCTGTGGTAATGAACCTGTTAGAATAGCATAAGGCATGGCGAGAATGCTGGCCCAGGCAATACCAACTCCCACCATTGAAAGCAGCAGCAGGTCAGGATTTTTGATGAGATAAATAGATGCAAGCCCTAAACCACCGAAGACCAGTGATATCGCATGGGTGATCTTTCGGTTTGTATATTTCGCCAGAACAGGCAACAGGAAAGCAACAAGGGCGGCAACAAGACTGTAAGCTCCGAAACATACTCCAACCCAGTTGGCTCCTTTATTAAACAGCTCCGAAGCCGTATCTGTCGTACCATAAACATGCGCTGTAACAGCTGATGTTGTGTAAATCCACATTGAGAACAACGCAAACCAGGTAAAAAACTGAACCACTGCAAGTTGAGCCATCGTTTTTGGCATCCGGTTAAGGTCGTTGGTTACGGTGACAAAACCGTTATTATGACTGCCCTTTTTTACCAGCGTTCCTGTAACAAACTGCATCAGGCCAAAAGCCAGCAGACCACCGCCGACAATGTATAGCTCTTTCTCAAGATCAAAATACCATATAAGCAGGCAGGCTAAAAGTCCGATTGGTAGCCATATGTAAGCTCTTCTTAAAAAAGTTCCTGCCGGTAAAAGTGCTTCATCAGTGCGGGCTTCTGATTCGCCGAAACGTTCGGGATGCTCTTCTTTTTCAAATTCATCAAGTTGTTCGGGAGAATATTCCTTCGTACTGATTACTGTCCAGAGTACCGACAAGAAAAACACTATACCGCCGATATAGAATGAATATTTCACAGAATCAGGAATTCCTTCAGTCGCTGAATTAGAGACTCCGAGCCAGTTAGTAAGCATGTAAGGCAATGCTGATGCGACAACCGCACCCGTTCCAATAAAGAAGCTCTGCATGGCAAAACCGCTGGTACGCTGATCACCCGGAAGCATGTCTCCTACAAATGCCCTGAATGGTTCCATCGAAATATTAATGTTTGCATCCATAATCCACAACATACCCGCTGCTACCCATAGGGCCGGAGAATTCGGCATGAAAAGGAGTGCACACGAGGCAAGAATTGCTCCCGTGAGAAAATAAGGGCGGCGCCGGCCCAACCGGTTCCATGTATTGTCGCTCATATGGCCGATAATCGGTTGAACGATGAGCCCTGTGAGCGGGGCTGCTACCCACAAAATCGGAATATCTTCGATTTTTGCACCCAGTGTTTCAAAAATACGGCTCACATTGGCGTTTTGCAATGCAAAACCAAACTGTATGCCCAGGAATCCGAAACTCATGTTCCAGATCTGCCAGAAAGAAAGGCGCGGACGTTTTGCCATAATTGTTGTTTTTAAAAAGGTTAGAACCCTGCAAATGTAAAATTTCAGTTGAAACAGCAATTTTTTTATGGAAATTTCTCATCGGTTTCCTGTTATGACATCTTTCACAAGTCCTTTATAATTCCAATTACCTCTCTAAATAAATTATTTGCTCATCCGTTATTATACCAGTAGTTATTAGACACAGCAATTGTAAGTCTATCGAAAAGTCTTTCACCAAAGTATCTTCGGTTCAATTTGTAGCAAAATTCATCCAGGTAAAGTTGTAAATACTTTCCTTTGACTTTATGATAAATGCCTAATAATGTTCTCTTTGCGTTACTGATTGCAATATGAACCCAACGCAATGATGTGACGGTAGTCTGTTTTGAAGATTTTTCTGTGATATGAACCTCGACAAAATTAGAGATATCCACATAACTGGTACTCTTGTCACTGAACACGATGGTCTTTTCAGCGATATTGTCTTCAATCACCTGGTTAATCTCATCTTTTAGATATGAGTCTAACACTCTCATTTTGAAGTATCTGCAATGATTAGATTTTCTGCCAGTTGAAATATCTTCTAAAGGTGTTGATTCAGCCATCACAGCAACATTAACCTGTCTTTCGCTACCTCTTCCACGTTTGAGTGATGTCCGGGATTCATTATCAACTTCTGTTTCAAAGCACCCTTCATCAAATTCAACCATATCGGTTAACTTATACAAGGCATCCCGATTCCCCATTGCCTTACGGATCTTATGCATCATGAACCAAATGGGTTCGTACCGTTTATGGCCCAGTTGCCTTTGCAACTCGGTAGCGGATAAGCCTTTCTTAGAAAAACTCATGAAAGCCATAGCCAAATACCACTTTCTAAAGGGTAATTTCGCATTTTCCATCATTGTTCCGCTCCGAAGTGTTGTTCGGAATCTGCATTCTGTACATTGCCATTGCCATTTGCCCTGTAACCAATAATGTTCTGTGCTACCACAACTTTTGCAAATGATCCCTTGTTGTTCCCGAATCCCCTTAAAATGTAGTTTACAGCTGGTTTCATCAGGAAAGTCTTCAATAAATTTGATTAGATTCACGTCAAAATTTTTTCGTCAAGATAATCAATTCTATGATTTGTGGTACATTTACGGATGAGCAAAATAAATTACATTTGCATAAACAACTGATGCAGACCATGAAAAAGCAACTCATTCATTTTCTTACGGCAATAATATTTCTTTCAGGCCCCGTCACTGCACAAATTATCACCGTCACTCCTCCCCTGCCCACCGACCAGGACGATATAGTGCTTGTATTCGATGCCACCCAGGGGAGCCAGGGCCTCATGGGCTATACAGGCGATGTTTACGCCCATACAGGCGTGATCACTAACCTGAGTACCGGCCCCTCGAACTGGCAGCATGTGATGGCCGACTGGGGAGTGAATATTCCCGAATGCAAGCTAACCCCGCTCGGAAATGATAAATGGCAACTCAACATTGGTCCCAGCATACGCCAGTATTATAACGTTCCTGCCGAGGAAGAAATCCTGCAACTGGCATTTGTGTTTCGCAGCGGTGTGCAGGTGAATGGTTCGTGGCTCGAAGGGAAAACTGCGGCTAACGGGGATATTTTCTATGATGTTTACCCCGCCGCGCTAAACGTCAAGATCACCTCTCCCGACGAAAGCCTGGTTTTTGTCCAGCTTAATGAGCCTTTCACTGTGAAAGTTTTTTCGTCATTCGCCAATAATACCTCTCTTATTGTAGATGGTGTGCAGGTGGCAACCACAACAGCTGATTCGCTGGTTTTTGATATAACTCCCGATGCCTACGGCCGGTACCTTGTTAAAGCACAGGCTGTTAACGACACGGGCATGGTTGCCGACTCCTTCTATTATTACGTAAGAGGACCGGTAGAAATAGCCGAACTGCCCGAAGGGATTACAGAAGGTATTAATTTCCTGAACAGTACTTCAGCAGTGCTTTGCCTGTATGCTCCCTTGAAGGAATATGCTTACCTGTTAGGCGATTTTAACGGCTGGCTGCCCGATGAAACCTGCTATATGAAACAAACACCCGATGGCAAAAGGTTCTGGTTGCAGGTTGACGGGCTTACCCCCGGCAAAGAGTATGTTTTTCAGTACCTTGTGGATGGCAATATCCGCATCGGCGACCCATATGCTGAAAAAGTAAGCGATCCCTGGAACGATTCTTATATTGATCCCTCAGTTTATCCTGGCTTAATACCTTATCCCACCGGCAAAACTTCCGGGATTGCGACGGTTCTGCAAACCCAAAAACCACAATACACCTGGAAAAACAGTTCTTTTGAGCCACCAGCAAAAACCAATCTCGTTATTTATGAATTGCTGATCCGTGATTTTACGACAGAGCACACCTTTCAATCGGTAATTGACACGCTAAGCTATCTTAAAAGCCTGGGCATAAATGCCATAGAGTTTATGCCTGTGGGCGAATTTGAGGGCAACATCTCCTGGGGCTACAATCCCAACTACTATTGTGCCGTTGACAAATATTACGGACCGGAAAACAAGTTCCGCGAACTGATTGATTCATGTCACAGCCAGGGCATAGCCGTGATCATGGATGTGGTATTCAACCATGCCTTCGGCACCTCACCATATGTGATGTTGTACTGGGACAAAGCTAATAACCGTCCTGCAGCTGACAGCCCTTATTATAATCCTGAAGCAAAACACCCTGCCAGTGTTGGTTTTGATATGAACCACGAATCGGCTGATTCAAAATATTACATCAGCAAAGTAATCCGTTACTGGCTTACGAAATTCAGGGTTGATGGTTTCCGCTTTGACCTTTCAAAGGGTTTTACCCAAACTTATTCATCCGAATACGTACCATGGGCACATTACGACGCTTCGAGAATAGCTATACTTACAGCTTACAATGATACGATAAAGGCCATTAATCAGTCAGCTTATCTTATTCTGGAGCACTTTGCCGATAACGACGAGGAATCAGTACTTTCAGCAAGGGGAATGATGCTTTGGGGCAACATGACAGGAAATTACGGAAATGCTGCTACCGGCAATACCTCGTCCAGTAATTTGTCAGGATGTTCTTACACGTCACGGGGCTGGGCCCAGCCAAACCTTGTCGGATACATGGAAAGCCACGATGAAGAAAGGCTGATGGTTAAATGTGCCAGCGATGGAAAATCCTGGGGCAGTTACAATATTAAGGAGACAAATACTGCCCTGGCGCGCGGCGGGTTGCTGGCGACATTCTTCCTTACAATACCGGGGCCGAAGATGATCTGGCAATTTTGTGAAATGGGCTACGATTACTCCATCAACTGGCCTTCGGGCACGGGCGACGACCGTCTTACTCCTAAACCTCCACGTTGGGATTATCTGGAAAACTATGAGCGCCTGATGCTCTTCAAGGATTATGCAGGGCTTATTGACCTGAGAACAACCAATCCGTTATTCGCAACTACAGATTTTTCGCTGGATGTGAGCGGTGCATTGAAAAAGATCAGGCTTCGCAACAGCGAAATGTCCGCAGTGGCACTGGGTAATTTCGATGTAAAGGAAGGAAACATAACCCCTGATTTCTACAGTACCGGCACCTGGTACGATTACATGACCGGCGACTCCATTGCAGTGACTGATGTGAATGCAACCATCACACTTGCCCCCGGCGAATACAAGCTTTTCCTGTCGAAAAACGTAGTCAATCCTTACAGCATTTCCGAAAAACTACCCGGAAACATTTTAGTTAAAGTTGCGCCAAACCCTGTGAGTGATTTTGCAACAATCAGCATTTCAGGCCAGGGGCTGAAGAAATGTTCAATTATGTCGTTCGACGCCAACAGTAAACCGCTTGGCAATATATATAACGGCAGATTCTTCGATACACTCGAAATCAAATGGAAACCCGAAAGCAAAGGCCTGAACCTGCTCCGTTTTGAGATCGATGGAATCGTCACTGTAAAGAAAGTGATCGTGCTTTAGAGGTTATGCCGACTCCCTCACTTTCATCACTGGCTTGAAAGTGATCGTCTGAGGGCTGATGGCAGCTCCCGGGTTGTTGAGCCGCTGCAGAAGCAATCGCACCGAAGCCCTTCCCATTTCAAAGCCTTTCTGAACCACCGTTGTAAGTTCGGGGTGTATGATAGTGGCATTGGGGCCATCACCGAAACCGACAACCGCTATATTGCCCGGAACATCATATCCTGCTTTCTTCAACACCTGTATGGCTGCAATCGCTGTGCTGTCGTTCACGGCAAAAATACCATCGATACCCGGCGCCATGTTGATAAGATGTTTTTCAAGCGCCATAACTTCTTCAGGAGTATCACATTTCAGGGTTAGTTCTTCCTTAATTGGTAATCCTTTGCTTCTCAGGGCTTCGTAATAACCCTGGCATCGTCCTTTGCCAATGAGCAGGTGCTGAGGTGCTGCCAGGTGTAATATATTTTTGCAGCCGCGCTTAATCAGGTGCTCGGTGGCAATGCGGCCACCATGAAAATCGTCGGTGGTTATCCTGTCGGTTTCAATATCAGGACATACCCTGTCAAAGAAAACTATCGGCAAACCCGATTCAAATGCCTCAATAAACGGGTCAAAGGTTTGAGTGGTTTTGCTGAGCGAAACCAGGATACCATCCACACGGTGATCGATAAGTGTTTGCAGGTTTATTGCTTCGCGGTGCTGGTTTTCGTTGCTCTGGCAAATGATCAGGTTATATCCTTCCTTATAGGCAATCTCCTCCATACCACTGATTACCGATGAGAAGAAATGGTGAACGATAGCCGGAATGATCAGCCCGATTGTATATGATTTTTGCCTGCGCAAACTCAGTGCCAGTACATTGGGCCGGTAATTCACTTTCTCGGCATAGGTTTTTATCATGAGTTTGGTCTCAGGACTGATGTCGGGATGGTCTTTCAGAGCCCTTGAAACTGTTGACACCGAAACTCCCAGGTTACGGGCAATATCTTTGATGGTGAGCGGCGCTGGCTTGGTCATGGAGGAATTGGTTAATTGAAAATGTTGATCGGGAAATGGTTATTGACAATTATTTCGCCGGAAAATTATAAGGGTAATTCATATAGTTGATCACTGGCAGTGTATTCCCGTTAAAGTCGAAAAATGTGGCATTTTCCCACGATGACCCGGTTCCCCACAGATCTTTCATCTGTGAGCTGATCCAGGCCGGTTCCCAGTAAACTATGCCGGTTCCGCCACCGTCAATAACTTCCTGTGCTAGTGCTTTCATCAGGGAAAATTGCCCTTCCGGTGTGTATGGGTATCCCGTTAGCGCCGACTGGCCTCCCAATAAGTTGGTATAGTTATCGTTGCCATCAAGCGTCCATGGGTAGGCAGTTTCAAGAATCATTACTTTTTTATCGAATTTTTCCCTAAGCCTGCCTGTGACATAGCTGATATTTGTCAGCTTGACTGATGTGTGCCACAAAGGATAGTATGAGTAGCCGATGATGTCGAAATCGCTGACAGCTCCCTCTGTCGTTATTTTATCGAAAAACCACTCAGCATTTCCCGGATCGGCAATATGAAGGGCTACCTGCACGCTTTTACTTTGTCCGGCCGATGCATCTCTTACGGCTTTTATCGCACTGTTAATCACCGAACCCAGATCAGACCATTGACCATTGCAACCATTCAGTCCCGGAAAGCCGGCTTGTATGCCTGAATAACAAATACCGCAGTTGATTTCATTGCCAATCTGAACCATGTATGGCATAAGTCCTTTCGCTTTCAGGTAGTTTAGCACCTTGTATGTATAATTATATACTGAGTCCTTCAGCACATCGAGGCTCCTGATGTCTGCCCAGGCTGCCGGAACCTGCTGATTACCGGCGTCAGCCCAGGTATCGGAGTAATGAATATCAAGGCATATTTCCATATTGTTTTGCTTTGCCCTGATCATAGCGGCCTCAACATCCTTCAGATCGTTGTATAGTTTCGTACCCGAGGTGCCATAAACTTCCTTTGTCCACTCAGGATTGTGCCACAGTCGTAAACGGACAAGATTGGCTCCATGATTCCTCAGAATAGTATAAGGGTTTCCTGAAACGCCCGAATCGGCATATGCGCCCCCGTGTTCTTCCACCTGGTTAACAATTGACAGGTCGTTGCCCATGCAGAATTTTTCAACCGAATAATACACCTGGCTGACTGTATCGGCAGGAGTGTCGCCGCCGTCAGAATCCTTGCATCCTGTTCCCGGCAGGGAGAAAAAGATAAGTAATACCAGGATGGAAAACGACAGGCTGACTATGTACTGATTCTTTATTCGCATCGGCTGCAATGAATGGATTGGTTAATATTACTAAGCATGGAAATCTATTCCTGTTTGATAGCTTACGCCAAAGGTATATATTTTAAAATATTTATTCCCCTGAGATCAATCAGAGTGCCGGAAAAGTGTCGGTTCGCATGACAGAAAATTACCTTTAACTTGACTATGTACCTCAGGAAATGTTATCTTCATGCCTTGATCGGAATATCAACCATCTCATTCACGATCATTTTTACTTTTACAAAGATTGGCTTCTGGATCATTTTAAAAAAGGGGGAATGAAAATGTGCACATAATAATAGAAAAAAAGTGTGGTGTATAGAGCTACGCAAACGTTTGCGGAAACGGTTTCGTAAAAAAATGTTGAAATATCCTCAAAATCAGCACTTAGGAAGGAACAATTTGAGAAAGTTTTTTTTAGCTTTGGGCTGCAAATAATCGCCCGAAAAACATCATTATCAATACCGCTGTTTGCCCGCTCGCAATGTACTGATAATAATTGCTTTATTGAATTTCATTAGCAAACCATAAATCAACACAACTAATCATTAACAAATGTTTAATTACTCAAAACCAGTTCTATGAAGAAACAAACTAAACTCTTACGGGTACTGTTGCTTCTCCTGTCGTGGGCTGTTACATCTTTTGCCATTGCGCAGGATGTAAAGATTACAGGAAGAGTGACCGATGCGTCAGACAACTCCACGTTGCCTGGAGTATCAATTGTTGTTAAAGGCACAACAACGGGAACCGTAACCGACCTTGACGGTAAGTTTGCCCTCACGGTTAAGCCAGATGCTACCCTGGTGTTCTCATTCATCGGGTACACAACCCAGGAAGTTGTAGTTGGAGCGCAGCGCGCCCTCAACATTGCCCTGCAACCTGCAGTTACCGGCCTCAGCGAAGTTGTGGTCATTGGTTACGGCCAGGTGAAGAAAGGTGATGCTACCGGTGCTGTTGCAGCCATCAACACAAAGGACTTCAACAAAGGAGCCATCGTATCACCTCAGCAACTCATGGTTGGTAAGGTTGCCGGTGTCACTGTGACCACTTCGGGCGGTGCTCCCGGCGGTTCAGCCACAATACGCATCAGGGGCGGTGCTTCATTAAATGCTAGTGACGACCCTCTCATTGTCATCGATGGTGTTCCGGTTGATAATTCCAGTATTTCCGGGGTACGCAGTCCTTTGAGTATGATAAATCCGAATGATATTGAAACATTTACTGTACTCAAGGATGCCTCGGCAACGGCAATTTTCGGGTCACGCGCTTCCAATGGTGTTATCATGATCACTACCAAGAAAGGTAAAGCCGGTGAAAAAATGCATGTTGAGTACAATGGTAATCTTTCCTATTATGCTATCCCTAAAACTGTCGATGTGCTGGATGGAGCCGAATTTACTGCATTGATCAATGAAAAGTTTCCAGATCGTGTAAATCTGCTTGGAACAGCTAATACCGACTGGCAGAAGGAGATCTACCAGAATGCTTTCAGTACCGATCATAACCTGAGTGTTACAGGCCAGTTCAAAACAATGCCGTACCGTGTTTCGGCTGGTTATATGTGGCAGGATGGTATCCTCAAGACTGATAACATGAAAAGGACATCGCTGGGATTAAATCTTAATCCTTCATTTCTCGATGATCACCTTAAAGTTAACATGAACGGCAAATGGATGTTCGTAAACAACAGGTTTGCTGATAACGGAGCCATCAACCAGGCCATCCAGTTTGATCCTACCAAACCTGTAACTGCTGATAATGAATATGGCGGTTATTGGGCATGGCTACAGGAAGATGGCAATCTTGTTGATCAGGCTACCAGGAATCCCGTTTCAACACTTATGCTGAAAGATGATCTTGCTGACGCTCTCCGTTTTATCGGAAATGCACAGTTTGACTATAAATTCCATTTCCTTCCTGATCTTAGGGCCAATCTGAATATTGGTTACGATTATTCTGGCACAGACGGAACTGTATTTGTACCAAAGTATTCATCCCTCAATTTCAATGCAGGTGGCGTTGATAACTTATACAATCAGAAGAAAGAGAATACATTGCTTGACTTCTATTTGAATTATGTAAAAGACGTAAAGTCAATAGCAAGCAAGTTTGACCTTATGGGCGGATATTCATGGCAACATTTCTACATTGAGAATAATACATTCGCAGACAATGTTGACCACACACTGCCTAATACAATTATTGACAAGAATGAGTATTATCTTATCTCATTTTTCGGCCGATTTAACTATACATTGCTTGACCGCTATCTTTTGACTTTTACACTTCGCGATGATGGTTCATCAAGGTTCTCACCTGACACCCGCTGGGGCCTTTTCCCTGCTGCTGCTTTGGCATGGAAAATTAATGATGAGCCCTTCCTGAGGAACATTAAGGCTTTATCGCAATTAAAACTCAGAGTTGGTTGGGGTATAACAGGTCAACAAGATATATCAACCAATTATTATCCATATCTTCCAATCTACACGCTTGGAGATCAGTTTACAAACTACCAGTTCGGGAACACCTTTTATTATACATACCGTCCCGAAGAATACGATGCTAATATAAAATGGGAAGAAACTGAGACAAGGAATATTGGCCTTGATTTTGGGTTTTTTGATGACCGTATCTCTGGATCAGTTGAATACTATGAAAGGTATACAAAAGACCTTATCAGCAGAATTCCGGTTCCTGCAGGAACCAACCTTTCAAATTATGTCACCACCAATATCGGGTCTATGGAAAACAAAGGCTGGGAATTCAATTTGTTGATCAGGCCGGTCGTCAAAGAAAATTTCAGTTGGGAAATCGGTGGAAACCTTACTTTAAACACAAATAAGATTACCAAACTTTTAGCCTATGATGATCCTTCATTCTTAGGAATCAGGACAGGTGATGATATTGCCGGAGGGGTTGGTAATAAGATTCAGATGTTTAGTGTAGGTTATCCGAAATACTCATTCTTTGTTTATCATCAGGTTTATGACCAGAATGGCATGCCAATTGAAGGACTTTTTGTGGATTCAAATGGTGACGGGAAAATTGATGATAGCGACCGTTATCATTTTAAAAGCCCCGATGCTCAATATATTATAGGTATCTCATCAAAACTGTCCTATAAGAAATTTGACCTGTCATTCTCAGGACGTGCTAACATCGGCAATTATATGTTTGATAACGTAAATGCCGAAAATGGCGTATATGAACGTCTCTATCGTCCTGAAGGCCCCTATCTGGCTAATATTGTTCCGGCAGTATATGATGTCGATTTCACTTCGCCGCAATACTTGTCAGATTACTACATTAAGAATGCTTCCTTCTTTAAGATGGATTATATAGCTCTGAGTTACCTGGTAGGCAATTTGTATAAAAATACGGCTAATCTCAGACTTTCATTCACAGTTAACAATGCATTTACCATCACGAAATATGAAGGAATAGATCCTGAAATATTCAGTGGTATCGATAACAGGGTATATCCCAGGCCAAGGGTATTTGCACTCGGTGTAAACGTATTATTCTAACATTTAACCCTTCACGAACATGAAAAGAATACTCAATATAACTCTCTTCATTGCCGGGATTGTACTGTTTACAGCTTCCTGTACCAAGGATTTGAACACAGTACCCATCGACCCGGACCAAATCACCTCAGCGGCGGTATATGAAGACCCTGCTTCTTATAAAATGGTTCTTGCGAAACTTTATTCCGGATTATCAGTGACTGGCCAGCAGGGCGCTGCCGGCAATCCTGATGTAGAAGGGATCGATGAAGGATTCGGAGAATACCTTCGCGCTTACTGGTATCACCAGGAACTTACTACCGACGAAGCGGTTCTTGGCTGGAATGACCAGACAATCAAGGATTTTCATTGGCAGAAATGGGGTACAAGTGACGTTTTTGTTGCCGCTATGTATTACCGCATCTTCGCGCAGATTTCGTTCTGCAACGAGTATATCCGTGAAACATCCGATGCTAAACTCGATGAACGCGGAGTCACAGGTACCCTGCGTACTGATATCGGTTTCTACCGCGCTGAAGCCCGCTTCTTAAGAGCCCTCAGCTACTATCATGCACTTGATCTTTTTGGCAGCACTCCCTTCGTTACTGAAAATGATGGCGTTGGTAAATTTTTCCCTGTTCAGAAAAGCCGCGCTGAACTCTTCAACTATGTTGAGAGTGAACTGCTGGCCATTGAACCACTGCTGAAAGATGCAAAAACCAACGAATACGGCCGTGCCGATAAGGCTGCTGCTGATTTCCTCCTGGCTAAGCTGTATCTGAATGCCGAAGTTTATACCGGAACTGCCAAGTACACTGAATGTATTACTTATGCCAATAAGGTTATCAATTCAGGATATATACTTGACCCGAGTTACGAAAACATTTTCAAAGCTGATAACAACAACAGCCCTGAAATTATTTTCCCGGTTACATTTGACGGCCTCAGGACCCGTACCTGGGGAGGAACAACCTTTATTGTTCATGCTGCCATAGGCGGAAGCATGCCTCCCGCCGATTTTGGAGTTGCAGGCGGATGGGGTGGTATCCGCACTACCAGCGCTTTGATTGATAAATTTGCCGGTTCGGTTAGCAAGCGCATTTCGCCAATTCCGCATCCCAGGAAAGCTGCTTATCCTTTGCTGAATTGCCCGGGATCATACCAGGGTTGGGACCCAGCCAAAGAAACCACTGTGCTGGCATCGGTCAACGGTGACGGACGCTATGAAGGTTATCTCTACTTCGCTGATGGTGGCACACAATTCAAATTCGCCAAGGGATCATGGGATCATAACTGGGGCGATGATGGTGGAGACGGAACACTCGAACCCAATGGCGCCAATATTCAGGTGGCTGATGCCGGTTACTACAAAGTGAATGTTGACACGAATACCTTCACTTACACCATCATGAAAACCGACTGGGGTGTTATCGGCTCGGCTACTGCTGACGGCTGGAACTCCGATCAGAATATGACATACGTTCCAAATGCCGACAACAACCAGGCCGGTGTATGGACAGCCACTCTTTCGCTTACTGCCGGTGAGATAAAGTTCCGCGCCAATGATGGCTGGGACCTTAATTATGGTGATAATGGCAATAATGGCATTCTTGACGGAGGCGGCGATGATATTCCGATTCCTGAAGCAGGTGACTATGTCATAACACTGAAACTCGGCGCTCCCGACTATACTTACACCATTGAACGCCTGAGCATTGACGGTCGTGCCATGTTCTGGACTGCCGGCCAAACCCTGGAGATCAACGACATTGCATCGTTTACCGATGGTTATGCCGTTACCAAGTGGAAGAATGTCACCAGCACCGGAGCTGCCGGATCAGATAATACATATGTAGATACCGACTTCCCCATGTTCCGCCTTGCCGATGCTTACCTGATGTATGCTGAAGCCGTATTGCGCGGCGGCAGCGGCGGCGATGCCGGTACAGCTCTCACCCTGGTGAACGCCTTACGTACCAGGGCATACGGCGACACTCACGGCAATATTGCTGCCAGCGATCTTACACTTAACTTTATCCTCGATGAGCGCGCCCGTGAACTCTATTGGGAATGCACCCGCCGTACCGACCTCGTTCGTTTTGGCCAATTTACCAACGGAGATTATGTATGGCCATGGAAAGGCTATGTAAAAGAAGGAGCAGCAACCGATGCACATTACAACATCTTCCCGCTTCCGTCATCAGATGTTTCGGCAAACCCGAACTTAACCCAGAATCCAGGTTATTAATTCTGTAAAAACAATTGAAAATGAGAAAGATATCATTCCTTTTAACTTTAATAGCCGGTGTCTTCATCTTTTTCGGATGTGAGAAAGATGCAGAGAAGATTACCATCAGCGCCAACCCGTCGGTACCTGCATTCCAGGGATTTACCGACAACCAGAGCACTGTTCTGCTGCTGGCTGATGCTTCCACACCAATCACTTACACCTGGTCAAAAGCCGATTTTGGTTTCCAGGCAGCAACCACCTATGCCATCCAGATGGCAAAGCAGGGAACCAGCTTTGCTGATGCGGTTACCGTAGCTACAACAACCAACGCTGTAACTGCCACGATCACAACCAACGATCTGAACAACAAGATCCTGGCCATGCAGGTCAATCCTGACGATCCTGTGGCAACAGCCGTTGAATGGAGAGTAAAGGCCACCATCAACCCTGACATTGATCCGATTTATTCATCCGTGATCACTCAAACCATCACTCCGTTCTATATTCCTATCGTTTACCCGAGATTATTTGTTCCGGGGAATTACCAGGGATGGAATCCGGGTGACTCAACAACATGCATCTTCTCGCTTAAATCAAACAACATCTATGAAGGATATGTGTGGTTTGGCGTTGATAACGCCATGTTTAAATACTGCGAACAGCCCAACTGGGATGTTAACTGGGGTGACAACGGCAATGACGGCACTCTTGAAAGCGGTGGCTCCGACATACCTGCTGCCGCTCCTGCCGGATTGTACAAACTAAACGTCGACCTTGTCACCAAAACTCACTCCTTTATGAGGACTGACTGGGGACTCGTCGGATCGGCAACTCCCGGTGGATGGGACAGCGACCAGAACATGACTTATGACCCGGCAACAAGGACCCTGGTAATTACCCTCGACCTGGTAGCCGGTGAAATCAAGTTCAGGGCAAACGATGCATGGGATCTGAATTATGGTGACGACGGCGCCAATGGTTCTCTTGAACCGGGCGGTACTAACATTGCCATAGCTGAATCAGGTAACTACACCATTACCCTCGATTTCAACAAACCTATCTACAAGTATAAGATTAAGAAAAACTAATCTTATACCGCTCTTCAAAACGGGGGCTGGAACCTCTTGGTTTCAGCCCCTTTTTTCAAAAAGCGGATCATTAAACCGCTGATACGCCGTCTCTTAATTCACTGTTGTTTCATAATTCATTATGGATCATATCCGTAATTTGCTCTTACAGTACTGGGAACTGCTCTACCCCGACGCTCCTCAATCGCTGCTCAGCAACTTCCTGCATTCGGTGGATGTTTACCGCAACAACGCCAAAGATACCGGACCCGAAACCGATTGGTATAAGGACGCCATTGTTTATTCCCTGTATGTCGATCTTTTTAACCATGATTTCCAGGGATTAATCAGTAAACTCGATTACATCGAATCGCTGGGAGTAAATTGCCTCTGGTTGTTGCCTGTGCTCGATTCACCCATGCGTGACGCCGGTTTCGACATCAGCGATTATTATAATGTACGCCGTGAACTGACCGGTAACAGCACTGTTGACAGGACAAAGGTTTTCGATCATTTCCTGGCCGAAGCACATAAGCGTGGGATACGGGTAATATTTGACATTGCCGTCAACCATATTTCCGATCAACATCCGTGGTTTAGGGAAGCAGTTAAAAGCAGGACGAATCCATACCGCGAATTCTTTATATGGAGCGACAATGCCGATGAATACAAAGATGCGCGGATCATATTTAAAGGTATTGAGAAATCGAATTGGGAAAAAAGCGGCGACCAATACTATTTTCACCGTTTCTTCAATTTCCAGCCTGACCTGAACTATAAGAACCCTGAGGTGCTTTTCGCCATGTGCCGTCATCTGCTTTACTGGCAAAACCGCGGTATCGATGGGTTCAGGGCTGATGCTATCCCATACATCTGGAAAGAACAAGGTACTGCCTGCGAAAATCATCCCCTCACACATGTGGTTGTAAAATTTTTCAGGGCAATACTTGATTACATCCGGCCCGGTACCCTTTTGCTTGCCGAAGCCTGCCAGACTCCCTTTAAGGTTGTTCAGTATATGGGTGATGGTGATGAATGCCATGCTGCATATCACTTCCCGCTTATGCCGCGCATCTACAAGGCTATAGCCATGCAAAACGGCAAGCCAGTTGAGGAAATTCTCGGCCCTGATGTTACTCCGGGCTTGCCTTCCATGGGACAATGGTTTACCTTCCTTCGTTGCCATGATGAACTCAGCCTCGAACTCGTTTATGTAACCGAGGCAGAAAGAAAGTTCATCCACGAAAGTTATTGCCATAACCCTAAATGGGACTTCCGCCTGGGAGAAGGCATTGCCGCGCGCCTTTCGGAACTCATGCAGCGCAATCCGCAGAAAATACTGCTGGCATATTCTGTAATGCTCACCTTGCCCGGAACTCCGGTGATATATTACGGCGATGAATTTGGCAAGCTGAACGATGAGGACTATTACAACGAAATGATCAAACTCGTTGGCAAAGATGACACCCGCTTTCTTGGCCGCGGCAAAATTGACTGGCCTTCGCTGGAATCAGACCTGAAAGATCCGGGAAGTATAAGCAGCCGGGTTTTTTACCCGTTAAAACAAATGCTTACAATCAGGAGGCATTACAAAGCTTTCGGCCGGGGAACCATTAAATTCACCGACCTGCCCGGAGCACAACCTGGTAG